>Ga0255050_10000009_pt1 | contig 65151 bp, 66 predicted proteins | sample JV7_2_5_MG_FD_181714 | JGI IMG/M metagenome (GOLD analysis project Ga0255050, IMG submission 181714) | Seawater microbial communities from Jervis Inlet, British Columbia, Canada - JV7_2_5 | ecosystem: Environmental > Aquatic > Marine > Inlet | place: Canada: British Columbia | collected 2016-10-06
ATTGCTCTATTACCGCAATTAGTGCCGGATCTAGAGCATCCCCACCAAGTGGCATGCGTCCACCTCCAATACTTAGATCGCCCGTAATCTTTAAGTACATATAACTGGTTGTTGGACTGCCTGGATCAATTTCAAGTATTTCTGCCGAACTCATCCATCCATCGGTGACAATAGTGCTGTACTGGTCAACATCCCAGGACAATCCCTGCATTGGATTTGCATTGTTGTGGCACCCGGTGCAGTACTTATCAAGGATATTAGCCTGTATGCCGTACCAGGTAGGAATAATCTCAGAAGGATCAGGTTCGGGGGCAGTCGACATGCCTGGTGCTCCAGCATCGATCCACGCAGTAATTCGGCCGATATCAACCTGGTCCAGGTAAGGGGGACCCGACGCCGGCATGCGTTTATCCACAATATCTTCACCACCAGGACCCTGACCATTAATCTTCCAGGCCATGTAACTAGTAGCGCTACTGCCAGGTTCGATGAGTTTCAATGTAGGCATTCCAATACTCGCCCGTCCGGAGGTTACCACCTCATCATATTGGTCTGCTTCCCAAGAAAGACCCATTTGTATAGAGGTTTGGTTGTAGTGACAGATCACGCAACGATCCTGGAGAATATCGGCCTGAATCGTCTCCCAGGTATCTGCTCCGCCGCCTGTGCCGGGAACAGTTGAGCCACCGGAAGCAGCATCTTCGGGAACGCCGAGTGGCGCATCATCAAGAATCCATTGCTCTATTACCGCAATTAGTGCCGGATCTAGAGCATCCCCACCAAGTGGCATGCGTCCACCTCCAATACTTAGATCGCCCGTAATCTTTAAGTACATATAACTGGTTTCTGGACTGCCTGGATCGATCTCCAGCAACCCGGTCGAACTTGTCCATCCATCGGTGACAATAGTGCTGTACTGGTCAACATCCCAGGACAATCCCTGCATTGGATTTGCATTGTTGTGGCACCCGGTACAGAATTTGTCAAAGATGTTAGCCTGTATGCCGTACCAGGTAGGAATAATCGACGAAGGATCGGTGCCGCCATTGGGAATTGCCTTCAGACCATAAATGCTGAACCCACCGATTGATGCCTTGACGATTGTATTCACGGTATCCACCGAACCGAGGAGCGGTATCCAGCCGGAATTACTCGCCTCGTGAATGCGAAAATTTTCCTCTGGCAGTGCACCGACCATACTCGCGCTGTAGTCAATGCTAATATCGACCGGAACATTGAACATCAGCCCCTCCGGCCCGAAGTCGAAGACAGCGCCCGACACCAGTCCCGTACCTGCGGGATAACTCTGTGCATGATCAATGGTAATGACAGTGCTACCGCTAAGCGCCCCGGGGGGGAAAGTGAGCGTCACAATTACATCTTCGATGGTAGACCGGTACTCTATTGTCCCGCCCTTCTCATCGATGGTAAATTGTTGCTGGGTTGCGCTCTGGCTACCTGGGATGATATTCACCCCCGAATCAGCGCCGCAACCGGACAACACAGTGACGAGCAGGCTAAAACATATTAAGCCTAGAATCCGTTGTATGCCGCGCTGGGTATTGCAGCGTCGTTTATCGCTCGCTGGTGTACCATTGGTATATGCGAAATTGGTATTAAGCGTATTTATGATCACGGCCGCTCTCCAATAATTCAGGGATTAAGCAAACAAAAAGAAAATTCCATTCTTTGGGATATAATTCCCAATATAACGAATTTCAAAATTGTCGCATAATATATTCTTAACAATCTTGATCTGCGTCAAAATAGTGTCAAAATATAGTGCCAAAATCGCTTAATATAGGGCAGATATATACCGATTCTGCTTACGCTAGTTGAACTAACGACATTGCACTTCCAGTTGACGTCGTAGGCGCATCAGGTAAGCATCGAGCGGCTCATTAGCGGCCTGCGGTACGAGGAATTCCAGCTTCGCTGCTACGATGTAATCGCGGCGATCCCCCTCCCCGGCCGGTCTGATTTTAGTGATGATCTCAGCCAGGCGTTGTAGCGCTAGCTCGGGTTGTTGGCAGTAACGCGGCAGCGAAACCTGCCCTGCGTGCCATTGGCTTACGAAAGAGATCAGCAGCAAAACCGTGAGTACTGCCAACACCAGTCTTACAGGTCGAATTCCAGGCGTTATCGGTTCGGCAAGCAATGATGGATCGCGCATCAAGGTGCCCAGCGAATCGTGGTCGGCACGGGACTATCCTGCGAACAACCAATAACTGATTAAATATCCGATCACCAGCAGGTTCACAGCCGCCCCCGCGAGAACGAAATAGTCGAATCCGCTAAACCGGATGTGTGATGCACGGATCAGGCTAACCATGGGTATGCTCGCTCACTTGAACTCATGAAAAATCACAAAACTTGAGGTAACGCCAGATTTTTAACAGCTCGCAGTGACACTGTGGTGACACGGGACGGTAAGTCACGACCGGGCCAGTTAACCATTACCGCGGCCGAAGCGCTCTCTGACGAAAACGACATTACCCAGTGCAGCGCTTATGGTCAGGAAATTCTTAAGCAAGCGAAGTAAATTGCCGAAACCGTGAAGAACCTGTTGCGATACGCGCAGCCAGGTAGCCGACACGATCTCCAACACGTGGACATCACTGCGTCGATTGCCGACGCCGTACCTCTCGCACAGAGCACGCTGCGCGGAGACCAGATCGATTTCAGGATCACAGCCGACGCGCCGTGCCGAGAATACTGGCAAAGCCCGAGGAAATTCAGCAGGTACTTTTCAATATCGTTCACCACGCCATCCAGGCTGTCGCTGGCAGGCCTAAGGATAGCGAGTTTTGTCGGGCCCTGACGGAGCGAAATCTGGTCGAAGCAAAAATCTTGCGGCAAAGATTTAGAAATGATAGTAAGCTTAAATCCCGCAGTTCGAAAGCAGCTTAGTAGCCTCATAGAGAAAAGATAACGTTGGGTGGCGATCATGAATTCCGACCCCTGGATACCTATGACGCGTAACCAGTTCAACCACCTTTTGCGAGTTGGTCCGAACCGAGCACCTGGTTAAAACCTTAACCAAACGTTCGCTCAAAATGTCCGGCCAAATCCTCTGCTATAGTTATATAACGGATTGGGACTCATGGAATCAAATGAAATCTACGGATTTAATTATTTACCTGCTCGCATTCGCACTGCTACTGCCTGTGTCAGCGGGGAGTGGCGAACTATATAAATGGGTCGATGATAAGGGAAACACCCATTATGGTGACAAGCCACCGAAAAAAGCCGAACTGGAAAAAATTACCGGTGTTATCAGTAGCTTCACGTCGGTAAACGTCGAACCTTTTAAGTATAATCCGGCACTGGTTACCAGTGGTGCTAAATCTAAAAGCAAATCGGTCATCATGTACTCAACCAGCTGGTGTGGATATTGCAAAAAGGCCAGGAAGCACTTCGAACGGAATAACATCCCCTATCAGGATTACGATATCGAGAAATCAAAAAAGGCGGCCCAGGATTATAAGCGGCTAAATGGTCGGGGTGTACCGGTAATACTGATCGGAAAGCGAAGAATGAATGGTTTTAGCGCCGGGACGTTCGACAATATTTACTACCAAAAATCCTGATTAGTAGGCTTCAGTCCCCTTTGCCACCCCTAAAAACCCGTGCAACGCGGCTAATCCGTGCTAAATATTAGTATCATGAAGTTTGAAAGTGAACTGCTAGAGATAGCTGATCGAGAACAGGCACACTGGAAAAGAGTGGGTCTATTGGTTGTTTTTGGCGGTGGCGCCTTTTTTTGGGCGTCTGTTATCCTGCTTGCTGAACTAATCTGGTAAGCATTCGCTATTATCCTAGTTCCTGCTTGCCGTTCTCCTGACCTGGATCAGCTTTACTTCAAGATAATTTATCTCTTTGTTTAGATAAACTAGCTGCTTGGAAAAGGGATCATTTTGTTTCAGCTTTCCCGCCCTGTCTTTCGATTCTATAAGTGACCTCACTAGCTTGGCCTCATCAATAGCCAGGCCCAGGCAAGTTAATAGTCGGTCTTTTGATGTCAGTTCAATTTGAGGGGATGTGCTGATAGGCGAATTCGCCGGTAATTCCCAACTGGCTGGTATTGTGCGAAATCCGTCTGTGGGTATCGTATTGTCAATAAAATCTCCCCGGGTTTTTTTCCCTCCAAGGTACAAGACTTTATTTTCGCCAATACTGATACTGGAATTGGATGTGGTGTCTTCAGAATTCCGCATGGATAAAATTGCCAGATTTCAACAGTATCGAGGATAGCAGTAAGCTATTTGATTACTGTGCTTCATATCACAAAAATATCAGTGTGTTACACGGGCTTGCAGACTATCTGATCACGTTATAACACTCTTTCGGCCGGGGTTTCATCAAAAATTGTCTCGCTAAATTTACAGGTTTCCAATGCTCCGCTGAAACAACCCACTCGTAAATTAGGCTTTGCATGCCTTTATATTATCCCGGCACGCCAATAACATGGATCACGTATCTAAACACCTGTTACTCCCCTACTATTTGATCCACTAATTTAACTGGAGAAATAGCATGTTGATATTAACCCGACGAGCAGGGGAAACCATCATGGTAGGTGATGAGGTCACGATCACCGTCCTTGGCATTAAAGGTAATCAGGTAAGACTAGGTGTTAACGCGCCGAAGGAAATAGCGGTACATCGTGAAGAAATTTACCAACGTATTCTGGTGGAAAGAGAACAGGCCCAGGGGCAAGATGGGGAAGCCGTCGAGGTTCGGATTTTAAAACCGGTTGATTTGCCGGATCAGGGTTGAAACACCCGGGGTACCGATTGACACAGGAGTGTTAGAAATTTTGTGTCAATTCTTTAATGTACAGCATAATGCTGTTAGGAGAATTGATTATGACAGACAAATTCGATTTTAACGAAGCTCTGAAGGCTATTCAGTCAGGGCAAGCCATCAGGCCTGTAAAGTCACTTCTCCTCAAAAGATAGCGCCCGGTACCGTTTAAATGAAATCGTCTCGGACCAATAATCACCCGGCAACCCGGCCTTCACCAGCAGCCGGTCGAGGAATTTCTCCGGATTGCTGAACATTCCCCACATCTTTGGCAAGAAGGTAGCGCGGTAGTTGCCGTCCTGCAATAACAGCCCATCCTCGCCAGGTCGAAGTCGGTTCATTAAATCGGCCCGGTTGGTAACAGCGAGGGGTTCGAGTTGTGACAGCACGGAAATCTCGATACGAAGGCCTTCGAATTCCCCAGCCTCCAACGGCGCAAAGCGCGAATCGTGGAAGGCAGCTTTGAAGGCAGAGTCTGCCACCGATTGCGCCAGCGGGCCGGATGGCTCGAGCGACCCGACACAACCTCTTAACGTCCCGGAACGGGTCAGGGTGACGAAGCTACTCAGCCCAATGGATAAGCTACCAGATGAGCTCTCGTTACCCAGTTGCAGCGCATTGTCGCCTGCCAGACCTGATTCGATCGACCGCCGCGCAATTTCAAGCAATTGTTCGCGATCTGACTCGCTAAGGTCAATGCAAAAGGAAAGCGCCATAACCTACTACCCGAATCCTGTCTCCGGCGGTATCGCCCGAATTACAAGCATCGAGCAACTCCACATTCAGAGCTTGAGCGTGCTGCGTACGCATCAAACCGTTAAGCGCAAAGGAACCGCAGGCTTCCTCGCCCGTCAGTGAGCTCGATTTCGCCAGTATGCGGCTGCAGGTGTTTGCGTCGACCTGCGTGGCCTCCGTATAGGAACGGAAGTGGGACAAATCGGTACTGATTACGATCAGCGTATCTTCTTCGCCCCACAGCGCATCCATCACCGTGGCCACGCTAGCCGCGTCGCATTTCCCTACCACCACCGGCACCAGGGTAAATTGCTTCAGTACCGTCTGTAGAAACGGTAGCTGTACTTCGAGACTGTGCTCATCCCGGTGTGCCTGATCCGAAACGCTAACCCCGGGCATGCCGATAATCCGTTCGATGGTTACTCGGTCCAGTGCTACTTCACCCAGTGGTGTTTCGAATCTATCTACCGAGGGTAGCGCCAGCCCTTCCAGATAAACCCGATGAGCAGGACCAAACAACACCACGCGCCGAATTTCATCGCGGCGCGATTTCAGGCAAAAATAGGCTCTGGCGGCGATCGCGCCCGAGTAGATATAGCCGGCATGGGGTACAATGAGTGCTTCGGCTACGGCTTCTGTTGGCGAAGACATTCCCGACATCAGGTCACTGATTTGCTGCTGCAGTAAAGCCGGGTCACGTTCGTAGAAAAGGCCGGCCACGGCAGCCTTGCGAATGCTCATGGATTTACCTCGCAGTGCTGATATGCTGTTAGTATAACCTTTATTGGAACAGCTTTTTTCTTAAGAAATGGACAATACTGTTGTCAGCACTCAATACTGGCATGTGATCGAGGATGGGCGCCTGCAATGCGACGTCTGCCCGCGACATTGTCGTCTCAGGGAGGGGCAGCGGGGCCTGTGCTACGTGCGTCAGCGACTGGACGACGAGGTCAAGCTGGTCAGTTACGGGCGCTCCAGTGGATTCTGTGTCGACCCGATCGAAAAGAAACCACTGAATCACTACTACCCCGGCAGCGCTGTGTTGTCATTTGGAACCGCGGGTTGCAACCTGGCCTGCAAATTCTGTCAGAACTGGGACATGTCCAAATCCCGCGAGATGGATACACTGGCAGATCGGGCAGCGCCCGAGCAGTTGACCAAAGTGGCTGAAGAAATGTCCTGCCGTAGTATTGCCTTTACCTACAACGATCCGATCATCTTCCTCGAATATGCGGTCGATGTCGCGGCCACCTGCCGTGAGCAGGGTATCAAATCGGTGGCGGTCACTGCCGGCTATGTCGACCCCGAACCACGGATAGAGTTTTTCCAGGCGGTGGACGCGACCAATGTGGATTTGAAGGCGTTTAGCGAACGCTTTTATCACAAGGTTTGTGGCGGCCACCTGGCTCCGGTACTGGAAACCCTCGAGTATATTAAGCACGAAACCGATACCTGGCTGGAAATAACCACGCTGCTAATTCCCGGCGAGAACGATTCCGAGCAGGAGCTCCAGGAAATGACCAGCTGGGTAGTGGAAAAATTAGGGCCCGAGGTGCCCATGCACTTCACCGCATTCCATCCGGACTGGAAAATGCGCGATATCGAACCTACCCCGGCTGCGACCCTGACCCGGGCCAGAAAGATAGCCCTGGATAACGGTATTCACTATGCTTATACAGGCAATGTGCACGACTCGATCGGTTCCAGCACCTGGTGCCATGCATGTGACGAATTATTAATCGAGCGCGACTGGTACCAGCTGGGTCGCTGGAATCTGCTGGAAAAGGCCCGCTGCGCCAACTGCGGAACAAATCTTCCGGGGCATTTCGAAGCCAGGCCAGGTAACTTTGGTGCGCACCGAATACCGGTGCAAATCAACCCCTAACAAATATTCAAAGCCGACTGACGATTCAAAATTCACTGTTAATTCCTATCCCGATAGATTCGATTACATGGCTCAGCGATATATAACGAAAATACTCTTCCTGGTGGCGTTAATCGCAATCGGGATCATATTGCAACTCGCAGGCTTACTCGACGCTGAAAAAATACTGGCGATAGCGCGGGAATTTTCACAGCACTGGTGGCTGATTCCTGTATTAATCCTGTTGCAAGGTATCCTGTTTAGTTTTGCCCTGGCGGGATCGCTGTTTCTGTGGGTTGCGGCACCGCTTTATCCGCCTGCCATGGCAACCTTCATTCTGTCTGCTGGTGCCACGTTCGGTGGCCTGGGCGCGTACCTGTTGTCCAGGCGCCTGTCGGATGACTGGGTAGACAAAATCGAAAGCTCAGGCACCTATAAATTACTCCACCAACAGGATAATTTTTTCACCCTGTTCGCGATGCGGGTGTTTCCGGGCTTTCCCCACTCCCTGATCAACTATAGCTCGGGCATACTCAGGGTAAATCTGGGTCACTTTATATCAGCAGCGATTCTCGGGGTCTCGATCAAGTCCTATCTATATGCCAGTGTAATTCATGGCGCAAGCACGGCTGAATCACTGGAATCACTACTGGATTTATCTACCATAGGTCCCCTTATTTTATTATCTGTATTAAGCCTGCTGGGCGTTTTTGTTAACTACCGACGCGCGCTAAAGCGGAAATGATAACTATTTTGCCCCTGGCCCGGTAGTTTCCGGGAAATACATTGAATGGCGCCAGATATGGATTCTGGCACCCAGAGTCGGTCAATTTCACCGAAAATTCTCCGTTTATCCCATTTATCTGGCCTGTTATCGAAAAAGTGCAAAATTTCCTTGAATTTCGCCTATATTCCTAGTATGCGGTTTTTCCGCTAGTTTGTTGGCCTAACCCGCCTATAACAATGATCGTAAAGGGTTAATCGATGATTACAGGACTGAACCGCCATATCAGATTTCAGTCAAATAGATAACTGAAGAAAGTCGATAAATAACCCGAGCAAAGGAGATTTAAAACGGCAGCCTTTTTGCCGTCAAGTAAGTACGACCCATATACCCGGACTAGATGGATCGGGAATGGAGGTTGAAGTGAAGACGAACAACATGACATTGGTGACAAACGCAGCCTTGCTGCTGGCGATTCTGGCACCTATCACCTATTACGGTTACTCGGGCAGCGATCCTGCAGATACCGAGTCAATGCTAGATGTTTCCGTCTCCATCAGAACAATTTCTCATGTCAGTATCGACAATTACGGTGATTCCGTCTGGGCACCCGGTACCGGTTCCGGATTTCTGGTATCTACCAACACCTGCGAGGTATGGACAAACCAGCATGTCATCGACCATGCTGCTGTGATCGAAATATTTCCTCGCGGCTGGGAAAAAATGCGTGGCATAACCGCAACCCTGGTTAATTCGACACCGCACTCCGATATTGCGATACTACAGATGGAAAGCTGCGACGGAATGCAAGCTGCACTGCTTGGTAATTCGGACCATGCCAGCGTTGGCGATGAAACCTATGTCGTCGGTAATCCATTCGGTAGTAATCCAGATTCTATCAGCCGCGGCATAATTTCAAATATCTCGCGCTTTTTAACCGGTCCCACACCCTATTTACAGACTGATGCCGCGGTCAATCCGGGCAACTCCGGTGGCGCGCTGTTCAATCATGATGGTGCGGTCATCGGCCTGACTACTTCCATAGCGGCGTCCAGTTCGGGCAGTAATGTCGGCATCGGCTACGCGCTGCCAATCAATGCCGTGCTTGACAAGGTTGCCGCACTACGCAAAGGCCCTCCGAGCTGGGGAGATGCCGGAATAGACGATATTATCGCTGGGCTCACCCCGGAAGAAGCAGCCATCTTTCAAGTCCCCGGTGGATACGGTGCAGTCAATATCACCCGTACACCTGAAGAGGGTCCGAGTGCAGGCAAGTTGATTGCCAGGGATGTGGTTTACAAAATTGATGACGAGATTGTCATCAATCCCGCGCAGGTCAAGCGAATTATTGGGAGCAAAAAACCAAATGAGACGATAGATTTTTCTCTCATCCGTAATGGAGAAGCCGAGGTTATTAGCGTCATCCTGGCTGATGGATGGACCAAGATTCAAAGGCCGGAAGAAAAGGCCCAGGACTATGCCGGTTTGCTCGGTATGTCGGTAGAAAACTGGGCCAGCGACGAAGGCGAACGGGGACAGTTCAAGAACCCGGTAATCACCAAAGTCTACAGCCTGGGGCCCGCTCACCTGGGATTCATCACCAGCTCGCAATCGACTGCTGGAATGTTCGGTCGCAATATGGTTTCACTGCAAATCAGTGTTAATACGGTAACCGGCGTGGTTATCAAGGGCGAGTACAAGTCAGTCGCCGATATACCAACGCTGGAAAAACTTGCCAGCGAAGCCTACAACAAGAGACTGCCAATATTACTCGAAATCGAAAGCTGGTACCGGGACCCGAAGAGTTACTATTCGCCACTCGAATACAGCACCACCGCGTTCCATAAGATTCTTCCCACGCCTAGCGAAAACCTGGTCAAAGAGGCAAACGCGATACCAGCTAACCGGGGCGAGGCTTATTCGCTTGAAGCAAGGCACCGTTCCTGAACATAAGTAGTCTCGAAGTACCCTGCCAGCGCAGAATATTAAATAGTTCACTCTGCCAAAAATAGAATCACGATACCTTCTGGGCTAAAATGCGCGTTCCATATTAAATTCCAAAGGAAATAGATAATGCGCCATTCTAGAAGCAAAACATCAATCGTTGTCTGGTTATCAGCCCTGCTGATATGGGTTGCCCAGATCACACCGTTACAGGCCGCCATGGTAGAAAACGGGACCTTGATGAGCGAGATCAGCAGGGCCGAATTGATCGTGTCTCTCGACAGAACTGAAATTCAGGGCCTGCTAGAGACGATGGGTGTTGATAAAGATGCGGCCGCGTTGCGCATTCAGGCCATGCACGAGGATGAACTGGCGCGATTGCAACAGGATTTTAAACAGCTCCCGGCTGGTGCTGGCGGAATTGAAACCGTTGCGATTGTTTTCCTGATACTGGTTGCCACAGACTATGCCGGCGTTACCGATATCTTCCCGTTTGTGAATAAATCCAAATCGCAAGAATAAATCGGCATTTGAATATGGATTTCGGTGACTGGCAGCGACGCTTTCTGGCTGCCTGCCTGTTGCTGGTAATGGTAGGCTGCGCGGCGGTACCGCAAAGCCTGGAGTTGTCGAGGGAAGCCGGTAGTTTACCGCGTCGGGTAATGCTCGACGAAGTTGCCTTCTTTCCCCAGGTAGAATACCAGTGTGGTCCCGCTGCGCTTGCAACCGTACTCAGCCATCGCAGTGTTGACGTAGTCCCCGAAAACCTGATCGAAAAGGTATATATTCCCGAACGCAAGGGCAGCCTGCAAATAGAAATGGTTGCTACCGCGCGCAGTTATGGAAAACTGGCTTATCCACTCGAAAATCAGTTGAAAGCCTTACTGGCCGAACTGGCAGCAGGAAACCCGGTACTGGTATTTCAGAATTTAGCGCTTTCAATCTGGCCGCAGTGGCACTACGCGGTTGCAGTCGGCTATGACCTGGATAGCGCCGAGTTGATTTTACGCTCGGGCACTTATCGTGAATATCGCCTGCCGCTGGCAACCTTTGAGCGAACCTGGCAACGCGCCGGGCAATGGGCTTATGTGGTCATGCCCCCCGGCGATATTCCGGTAACGGCAACGCCGAATAGCTATTTACTTGCGGCTTACGATCTGGAACGGGCCGGATTTGAAAAATTGGCTCTCGAGTCTTATCGGGGCGCAGCGATAAAATGGCCGGACAATGTAACCGCGTTAATGGCATTGGGAAACAGCGAATATTCGATGGGTAATATGACCCGGGCGCAGTCGGTATTCACCCGCGTGATACAACAGCAACCCGAAGACGGTTCTGCCTGGAATAATATGGCCTACGCGCTGGCCGCCAGTGGTTGTCATCAGGCCGCTGTATCGGCGGTACAGTGTGCAAACCAGTTGGCACCCACTGACAACAATATAATGCAGAGCCTGAGCGAAATAGCTGCGATGGATAATAACCACGGAGAATCCTGTCAGGTTCTAAGCTGCCCGATCGAACTCACGAACCAGTAGATTATCATTCACCCGTCAACCATGCATCCGGCAGCCTGGCAAATTACTAGTCTCGGCCGGTACGGTCGAACTTAATCCCGCATTCGATGGATTAACTCGTAATCTGAACTACCATTACCGTATAACAATATACAGATGGGAAAAATTATGATCAATTACCTGAAGAAACTGGGTCTTATTACCACGTTGTGGTTAATGATGTTACCGGCGCAGGCCGCAATGGTGGGGACAGCTGAGTTGATAACAACAACTCCCGGTCGAACTGAACTGGTGAACACATTGCAAAATCAGGAGATCCAGCAACAGCTCATCAGGCACGGGGTTGACCCGGACGCGGCAATGAAACGGGTGAACCAGATGACCGAGGCCGAATTAGCCTCCCTGCAGGGAAAAATTGACCAGCTACCGGCAGGTGCAGGACTCAGCACGGTAGAGTTACTGCTAATCATTCTTCTAATCGTTCTGTTAATTTAATCAGTAAGAAAAGCCCGGCTCAATCAGAGAACCGTTAAACAGGTCGATTCAACTATCGCCGATTATCCTCGAGGATCATATCGGCCGCCTTTTCCCCTATCATGATAGTGGGTGCGTTGGTATTACCCGAAACAATCTCTGGCATAATCGACGCGTCAGCAATTCTCAACTTTTGTATCCCGTGTACTCGCAGACGTGAATCGACTACTGCGAGGTCGTCATGGCCCATCTTGCAGCTGCAGGTCGGGTGATAAATCGTCTGGCTGTAACGACGAGCTGCATCAAGCAGTTCCTCGTCGCTCTGATAGCGGCGCCCCGGTATATATTCTTCAATGATGTGATTCTTCAGCGATGGTGCCGCAGCGATGCTTCGCGCTACCCTGATACCATCTATCGCCACCTGGCAGTCTCGCTGATCGGATAAATAATTCGGGATTATTTCAGGGTACGCCATCGCATCTGCCGATTTGATGCGTATTTCTCCGCGACTAAAAGGTCGTAACTGGCAAACCGAAGCAGTAAATGCTGAAAACGGATGCACCCCGTCGCCCGGCTTATCGGCGCTCAGGGGTTGCATATGAAACTGAATATCGGGCCGATCTGCCGACGCACTGGAACGCGTGAATATAGCGACCTGGCTGGCTGCCAGGGTCAGCGGCCCACTCCTGGTAAATAAAAACTGAAGCCCCACCTTTATTCGCTTCAGCGGGTTGTTTAACTCGTCGTTCAGGGTTCGTTCACTGGTTTTGAATACCAGCCTGATTTGTAAGTGATCCTGCAAGTTCTTGCCGACTCCCGGCAGTGGATGCCGAGTCTGCACCCCGGCAGACGTCAGGTGCAGGGGGTCGCCAATACCCGAACATTGCAGGATCTGTGGTGTATTAATAGCACCCGCACTGAGTATCACTTCGGCAGCTGCATTTACCGAGTGGATTTCACCACCTCGGCGGTACTCAACACCGGTTACCCGATCACCAACCATCAATAGTCGGGTCACCTGTGCATGGGTGAGTATTTTCAAATTAGCGCGACGCCTGGCCGGCCTCAAAAAACCCTTCGCCGTGCTCCAGCGAATACCCCTGCACGCGGTTTGCTGAAAATAGCCAACCCCTTCCTGGGTAGCGCCATTGTAATCCGGGTTAAACGGGATACCGATTTCGTTCGCGGCCTGAATAAAATGTTCGGCTATCGGTCGCCTCAGCCTTAAATCTGATACCTTTTGAGGACCGCCGACGCCATGATATTCATCTGCACCGCGCTCATTGTCTTCAGACTTTTTAAAATAGGGTAATACATCGTCGTAACTCCACCCGTTATTTCCCAGCGCCGCCCATCGATTATAGTCTTGCGGCTGACCCCGTACATATAACAGGCCATTCAGCGAACTCGATCCACCCAGTACCTTACCCCGGGGCCATTGCAAGCTGCGACCGCCGATCCCGGGATCGGGCTCAGTCTTATAACACCAGTCCAGCTTCGGGTTGTGCATGGTTTTAAAATAGCCGACCGGGATATGAATCCAGGGATTCCAGTCGCTCGACCCGGCTTCAACTAATAACACTCGATTCGAATCTTCGGTTGATAGTCGATTCGCAAGCACGCATCCCGCCGAGCCTGCACCTACTATGATGAAGTCAAAATCACTCACAAATTAATAGTTAGAAAAATTCACAGATCACTGGATCAATAATACCGCGCCGGGCCGCTAAGAGGTAGAGGAAGGAGTTGTGCCGACCTGGTTTCAAACCCTGAACTATGCCTTCCTGGCGGGCTAAAAAAGTTACCGCTAATTCAGCAGCCCTTGTATTCCTTCACCACGCATTCTCGAGCCAGGTCCTGTGCCAGTGATAAATCGGCGACAGACAGGTTTTTCTCAAAAATATCCCGACTGGACGCATCCAACTCGGGTAATTTGGAAGCATAGACATTAAACCACATGAGCGCACGGATACGGTCCTGGGTAACACCCTGTCCTTGCCGGTACATTTCACCCAGACTGTTCTGGGCAATGGCATTTCCCTGTTCGGCAGCCAACTTGTACCACTTGAACGCGGTTTGGTAGTTTTGTGCGACACCGTCTCCATACTGGTACATCGAAGCCAGGGCCCACTGGGCATTGGCATAGCCTTGATCGGCTAAAGGCCGCCACTCCTTTAAAGCGATATCAAAGTGGCCGCTTTTGTAAGCAGCCACACCGGTCGCATAATCGGCAGACGCTGGATTACCTAACAGTAAAATAAACGTAATCGGGAGTATGAAAAGTCGCTTCATTTAATCATGGTGCCAAATGGCTGGTTATATAGGGCATTGAAATAGAGGGGGTTAAGAAAAGCTGCACCCAGTAATCCGGTAGAACCCTTTATCGTGCAAAACCAATATTCAGCCAGGGAGCATATCCTGTCAGTTTAAGCAGTTAAATTATAGTTGATATCCTGATATTTGCGTTCCGAAAACAAAAAATTTTCAGCAACTATTAAGGTGCGCCCTGTAACGGATAAGGCACGGGTGAAATCGTCAGTAAGTGCCCACCGGGTTGGTCAATTTGATGGCTTCGCTAATGATGTTTTATCAACCAAATTGGGCCTGAGTCTTTTATTTTTGAAGTTAAAGAATAACAAACGATTAGCCGAGGGCAATTAGGGTCGTCTACCTCCTGAAATTGATCCAGTCGCAATCCGGTTCGAACTTACCGAAGTTACGAGAATGCTATTGATTTAATAGTTCAAGGTAGTTATGGTGCACGTATATATAAGTACGGGAACGCGATCTGAGGAGGCCGCAAAATCCTGTCGAGATATTTATACAATAAAATTTATCGCCTTCTAATTCAATTACCGAGATATTCATATTATGCCAAGTGATGAGCCCCTTGTTCGCTTTGTAAGCATCCAGAAAAGCTACGATGGCGAATCGCTGGTGGTTAAAGACCTGAATCTGGATGTCGCCAAAGGTGAATTTCTCACCATGCTGGGGCCCTCAGGGTCGGGAAAAACCACCTGCCTGATGATGCTTGCCGGATTCGAACCCGCAACGCACGGCGAAATTTACCTGAACGAGAGTCCCATCAACCGGGTACCCCCGCACAAGCGCGGCATTGGCATGGTATTCCAGAACTATGCACTTTTCCCGCATATGACCGTTTCCGAAAACCTTGCCTTCCCGTTGGAGGTGCGCGGCATGGATAAGTCCGATCGCGAAACCCGCGTCAAACGGGCACTCGATATGGTGGAACTGGGACCCTTGGGTGATCGCCGTCCCGGACAATTGTCCGGTGGACAGCAACAGCGTGTAGCGGTCGCGCGTTCACTGGTGTTTGACCCGGAGCTGGTGTTAATGGATGAGCCACTCGGTGCGCTCGATAAAAACCTGCGCGAAAAAATGCAATACGAAATCAAGCATATCCATGAAAACCTGGGGCTCACCGTGGTTTATGTTACCCACGATCAAAGCGAAGCGTTGACCATGTCAAACCGGATTGCGGTATTCGACGATGGCATCATCCAGCAATGCGCACCACCCGAGGTCTTGTATGAAAAACCGGAAAACGCTTTTTGCGCCAATTTTATCGGTGAAAACAATCGCTTTCTGGGCAAGGTGACCGAAGACAATGGCGATACCGTCAATGTAGAAATAGACGACAACGTGGGTACCGTGGTTGCCAAGAAAGTCAACGTTGAAGGAGTTGGCGTTCGTAGCACCGTGTCGCTGCGACCCGAACGCGTTACAGTTAACCCGGAAGCGGGTACATTACCCAATATATTCGCCGGCGTAGCCGAAGAATTGATTTACCTCGGAGACCATATCCGTACCCGGTTTACGGTATTAGGTCACGACGATTTTATAGTAAAGATTCCAAATTCAGCCGATCACGCCCACCTTAATGAAGGTGATACGGTTAATATCGGCTGGACCGCGGAAGATTGTCGAGCGCTAGATCCATCGGATTAGTATAAAAGTGGACCAATCGCTCGTTTTATTTTCATTTAGTGATAATTAGATAGACAACAGAGGAGCATTTTTTAATGAATAAGATTTTTAAACAAGCCCTGCTGGCAGTAGCATCAACCACTATTGTGGTCGCTGCTCAGGCAGATACCACGATGGTAATAGTGTCCTGGGGTGGTGCCTACACGGCCAGCCAACAGCGCGCCTACCACGAGCCCTACATGGCCTTGAATCCAGGCATAAAAATTGTCAACGATGATTCTTCATCTGAGGGTTCTTCAAAACTTCGCGCCATGGCGGAAGCCGGCAATGTCACCTGGGATTTACTCGATGCAGAAGCACCTGCCGCAATTACCCTGTGCGACGAAGGCCTGGTTGAAGAAATCAACTTCGATACCGAACTGGATCCAGCACCCGATGGAACCCCGGCCAGTGTAGATTTTGGTCAATCGATAATATCACCCTGCTTCATCCCGCAAATCGCCTATTCAACCACGTTTGGCTACCGTAGTGATGCCTTCGATGTCGGACCTACCAAAATGGAAGATGTATTCGACCTGAAGAAATTTCCAGGTAAGCGGGCTCTAGAAAAACGTCCGGATCCGAACATGGAGTGGGCCCTGATTGCCGATGGTGTCGATCCTAAAGACGTTTACAAGGTGCTGGATACCGAGGCAGGTGTGAAGAGAGCATTTGCAAAACTCGACACCATCAAGGACCAGGTAATCTGGTGGACCAAGGGTTCCCAGCCGGTGCAATTACTTTCTGACGGAGAAGTTGCCTTTGGTACCAGTTACAATGGCCGACTGTTTCAGGCGATCGTTGTCGACAAGCAGCCAATTAAGATGCTCTGGGACGGGCAGGCGATCCAGCTGGACGGCTGGGTAGTCCCCAAAGGCGCGCCAAATAAGGCAGAGGTCATGAAATACCTGCGCTTTGCATCCGACACTCAACGGAATGCGGACCAGGCAAAATTCATTTCTTATGGTCCGTTACGCGCCTCTGCAGCAAAAATGGTTGGTAAACATGCCGATCTGGGTGTCGATATGGCTCCCCATATGCCAACTGCACCCGAGAATATGAAAGGTGCATTTTTCTATGACTTCGAGTGGTGGGCGGATAACAAGGAAGATATGGCCGAACGTTTCGAAGCATGGCTGGCTAAAGGGTAATTCTACTGATTAACCCTCGCAACACAATCCGGGGTTCTGCCATGTTTCTGATATGCGGCAGGATCCCGGATTAAACTAACAACGGAACAGGGCAAAATGGCTATTGCTGAAGCAACAAATGAAGTGATTACAACCGCTGATGGCATTCCATTGAAGGTCAGCCTGAAAAAGGCGCTATGGCAGCGTAAAAAAAACGCGTTGCTGCTGGTGGCACCGCTGTTTCTGTTCGTTATGATTACCTTCCTTATTCCTATCTTCGATATGTTGCTTCGAAGTGTCGATAATTCGATTGTTGCCGAACAATTCCCAACTGTTGTGGTAGAAATCTGGCGTTGGGATATCAGTTCCCCCGATTTGCCCGATGAAGCGACCTTCCAGGCGCTGGTGAAAGATTTCAAAGTAGGCGCAAAGACAAAAACCATCAGCCGTCTGGGCAGGCGGCTGAATTACGAACAGTCGGGCATGTCCAGCCTGTTTAGAAAAACCGCGCGCAAGATTAAAAAACTGGAAACCCCGGAATCGGCAACCGAGGCAATGATTGCGATCGATAAAAAATGGGGAAAGCTCGAAACCTGGCAGGTGATCAAGCGCGAAAGTGGTAATTACACCAATTCGTACTATTTGTCCGCAATTGACGCCGAAAAGAAAAACGATGGCTCGGTTGCGATGAAAAGCGAGGATCGCCAGGTCTACATGAACCTGTTTTGGCGGACCATCAGGCTAAGTACGACGATAACTATTCTTACCATCATTTTAGGCTACCCGATCGCCTATCTGTTGGCCACTGTCACAGTCAAAACCAGTAACATGTTAATCATCCTGGTGCTGCTTCCCTTCTGGACTTCACTTCTGGTTAGAACCTCGGCCTGGATTGCGTTATTACAAAAAGAAGGGGTTATCAACGACATACTGGTCGGCGTAGGAATTCTGAGTGACGATGGTCGACTGGCGATGATACATAACGAAACCGGCACCATTATCGCGATGACCCATATACTGCTTCCATTCATGATCCTGCCGCTGTTTAGCGTGATGAAAACTATTCCGCCCAGTTGGGTGCGCGCTGCGCGGTCGATGGGTGCAACCCCTTTTACCGCGTTTCGGCGCGTTTACCTGCCTAATACCATAGCGGGCATTGGCGCGGGCGGAATCCTGGTATTTATACTGGCCATCGGTTATTACATCACCCCGGCGCTGGTTGGCGGTACCAAAGGCACCCTGATCAGCAACTTTATCGCCCATCATATCTCGACGTCTTTGAACTGGGGTTTAGCCGCCGCGCTGGGAGCCATACTGCTGGGTATAGTATTGGTCCTGTATATTCTGTACGACAAAATTGTCGGTATCAGTAATATGAGACTGGGGTAGACAAATGGCATTACCGATACACGCAACACCATCAGAGCGCATTTGGCACTACTGCTTTATAATAATCTGCGTATCAATATTCCTATTCCTGATATTTCCAATCCTGGTTATTTTGCCGCTGTCGTTTAATCAGCAACCCTATTTCTCCTTTACCCAGGAAATGCTTCGTCTTCAACCCGAAGCCTATACCACCAAGTGGTACGAGGAATTTTTCACCAGCCTTAACTGGCGGGGTGCGGTTAAAAACAGTTTCATCATCGCGTTTTTCTCAACTATTATATCCACATTTTTGGGCACCCTGGCCGCACTGGGGCTGAGTCGGCCCGATTTTCCGTTTAAGACCACGATCATGGGTTTATTGATCTCACCGATGGTGGTTCCGCTGATCATTTCAGCGGCGGGGATGTTTTTCTTTTATTCAAGAATCGGCCTACAGGGTACCCATGTCGGGGTCATATTGGCACACGCGGCCCTGGCAACGCCATTTGTGGTAATTGTAGTGACCGCCACGCTGTCCGGTTTCGATCACAGTCTCACCCGCGCCGCCGCCAGTCTGGGGTCTTCCCCTGCACATTCATTCTTCCATATTACGGTGCCACTGATTATACCCGGGGTCATCTCCGGCGCGCTGTTCGCATTTATCACTTCATTCGACGAAGTCGTGGTGGTGTTATTCGTTGGCAGCTACAATCAAAGAACCATCCCCTGGCAAATGTTTTCCGGCATCAGGGAACAGATCAGCCCCACGATCATGGCCGTAGCTACCATATTGATTACTCTATCAGTGTTATTATTAATATTCCTGGAGCTAATGCGCCGGCGTAACGAACGCTTACGCGGTATTACACCGCACTAATTATCGAGGGTAAATCCGGTTTGGTGGACTACCCCGGCATTTACCAATTCGTCAATTTCCGGCCACCACATGTTCTCCGGGGGTTGCATAAAAATTTTCTCGAGAAACTCCACGGAAACCCCCTGCTTAACAAAAATCGCCCTGTCCCTGGCTTGTTCTTCGGCAACATTGATAGAAGGAATAAGGCTGTAGGTTTTGTATTGGTGGAACCCGAGTTTCGCGTTCGTTCCCAGTGTTCTAATCCTACCAGCGACAAAGGCAGTGGTGCAGGACGACAGGCAGTTATCCAGTGAAAAAGTTTGCAAGTTGTATTCCCTTATCAACCGAGCCAGTCCTCGCCCTTCGTATATTTGCCCACCCACGCTATCAAGGATTATTCCCGTTATTTCGGGGTACTGCTCAATCAATTCCGCGACTCTATTGGTGATGCCAATTTCAAAAGGACCCCTTAAATGAATCAGCGTATTTTGCTGAATCAGATCGAGAGTATACAAAGGTTCTGGTAAGGTAATTTCCTTAAGTATCAAATTTCGTTTAAAAATCTGCAGCGACTGGTAGGTCTCTATGGTCGCGACCAGAGTTGCCCCCAGACTCAACACCAGCACGACCTGGGCTGCTGTTGTCCAGGATCTACCGGTATCGGATTTGATGCGAAGATCGCAGCTGCGTAACACACCAACTACCTGCCAGGGATAAATAATCAATTTTACGACGATGATATAAATACTTACTGCGGTGGTAACCGCCAATTTATCCTCAATATAGGGTGGAAATAAAAAACGCTCCAGAAATCCATAGCAGATAAACAAAAGAACCAGGTTTACCCAGAATGCCCGGGCTAGTGGCAAATTTCCACGCCAATGTTGCTTTAGGTAGTTAAACACAGCGATTCAATACCTGTTAATAATTTCGGGTGAAGGACAGTCTGGCGATAAATTCACCGGATTGGATTCCAGTTATCGATACTACAGACATCTGGCCTGAATGTGAGATTAATATTGCCGAAACAACCCCTGCCGGTGTCGTTGTCGGTGGTAGAATGCTTGCTGGATCGATCTACTGTCGCGAAACAAATACCTTTGAATCAGTTAATAAATATTCCGAAGAAGTGAGCAAAATTTCGGATTAGCAAGTATTTTCAGATTTATTCATAACACCGATGCACGGGATTATCTATGCTCGCCACGCTTAATGCCATTACGCCGATTTTCCTGATCATCGCGATCGGGTACCTGTTATACCGCACCCGCATCGTCGGTGAAGAAGTCTGGTCCGCGATAGAGCATCTTTGTTTTTATTTATTACTACCGTTTCTGATTATCCGCACCTTGAGTCGGGCTAACCTGGGCAGCGTTCCTGTGGCCGATTTCATGCTGGTCCTGGTAGCCGCCATTCTCGGCATGTCGGTGTTGTTGCTTCTGATACATATCACCCTGCGCGGGCGTTATCCAGGCGGCGGTCCTACTTTTACCAGCCTGTTTCAGGGTATCACTCGCTTCCATGGATTTGTCGCACTGGCAACCATTGGGCCCTTGTATGGTGATGACGGCGTCGCACTGGCAGCACTCGCGCTGGCGATCATGGTGCCAATGCTTAACATGCTGTCGGTAGTAGTACTGTCGCTGTATGGATCGGGTTCGAACAATCCCGAATTTGGAGCCGTATTCATGCGTGTTTTACGAAATCCGCTAATTATTGCCTGCGCCATAGGCCTCTTACTCAACTGGATCGGTGTCGTCGATGTCATCTTCGATACCATAGTGATCATAGGTAACGGAGGACTTGGCCTGGCCCTGTTGGCGGTAGGGGCGGGTTTACGAATCGGGCAGGCGGCTGATCAGAAATTGCTGATTGCCATCGGTGTGATTACACGTTTAATCGGCATGCCCCTGTTGATCATCGGCATGGCTTCGCTGATCGGGCTAGAGGGCTTGCCACGTACCGTGGCGATTATCGCCGGCGCGGTTCCCACTGCGGCAACGTCCTACGTCATGGCCCGAAAAATGGGCGGCAATGCCGAACTGATGTCGAATATTATGACCTTCCAGGTGATCGCAGCAATTTTCACCTTGCCAGCCTTTATCTACATAGCTGAACACTATTAGAGAACTCCAGGTTGTTGATAAAACAACACTATTATTTCAGACATCACCGTATGATTGATAAGGAGATTACTTATACTTCGATATCTCTCGAAATCATGGATCGTTTTATTTGGAACCCGCCGTAGATAATAATTACTTCGACCTCGGCAACCACAGCCTGCCGGTTTCAACCAACTCGCCAGAAGCCCAGGCATGGTTTGATCGTGGACTAGCCTGGTGTTACGGCTTTAATCACGAAGAAGCGGTCCGCTGTTTCGAAAAAACACTGGAGCAGGACCCATTGTGCGCAATGGGACACTGGGGTATCGCCTACGCATCGGGTTCATTCTATAACAAGCCCTGGGAGTGGTTTGGCGATGCGGAGCGCACACAGGTAGTTGAAACCTGCTACCACCATGTCCAGAAAGCGCTCGAGATTTGCTCTGCAGCGATCCCACTCGAACTGCAGTTAATTGCCGCATTGGGCGAGAAGCATGCGGCCGCGCAGGTCGCCGAACTGACTGAACTGGTGCAATGGGAGGAGAACTATTCGAATCGCATGCGCGCGCTACAGAAAGGCTTTCCCGATGACCTGGATATCATATGCCTGACCGCCGAATCGATGATGAACCTGACGCGCTGGAAACTGTGGGACTTTCACCGGGGTATGCCCACTGTTGGCGCACATACCGAGGCGGCAATCGACCTGCTCGAGCAGGCAATGGTACTGATCGAACAAAACCGGCTAAACCCACATTCGGGTATCCTGCATTTTTACATCCACGCGCTGGAAATGTCACCCCATCCCGAGAAAGCACTGCCCGCGGCCAACCAGTTACGCGAGATATCTACCGAAAGTGGGCACCTGCTGCACATGGCAACCCATATCGACGTGCTTTGTGGGCAGTACCTCGAAGCGCTCGAAGCAAATATTCGTGCGACCAGCGCCGACCTGAAATACATTGGCCTACGCGGTAAGCACGAGTTTTACATGATCTCATGCGTACACGATTTTCACTCCCAGATATACGCCGCCATGTTTGTAGGTCAACTGGTTCCGGCGTTGCAGGCCGCCGACAGTATACAATCAATTATCGATGATGAAATGTTACGAATCCACAGTCGTTACCTGGCTTCGACACTCGAGGGCTACTATTCGAACAGGGTTCATGTATTGATCAGGTTTGGTCACTGGCAGGCAATTGTCGATGAACCTATGCCCGAAAACGAGACCCTGTACCCGATTACCACGGCCCTGCTCTATTACGCCAAAACAATTGGCCATGCAGCACTCGGAGATATTGCCAGCGCCCGGCAATGTAAATCGAAATTCGATCAACTGCGCGAGGCCATACCCGACTGGCATATTATGGCCAACAATCCAAGTACGGACATATTGGCTGTAGCGGCCGCGATGGCTGAAGGTGAACTTGAGTATCACGCAGGTAATCACGACATCGGCTACGACTATCTGCGCAGGGCCTGCAGACTCAGCGATAATCTTGCTTACTCTGAACCCTGGCCGTGGATGCACCCGCCACGCCATGCGCTCGGCGCCCTGTTACTGGAACAGGGTCACATTGAAGAGGCGATGCAGCATTATGGCGACGATCTTGGGATCAACGATACCCTGCCCAGGTGCCTGCAACATCGCGACAATATCTGGGCATTGCACGGCTACCTGGAGTGCCTTAAGCGGCTGGGGCGATCCGAGGGAATCGAGGTTTTCCAGCAAAAGCTGAACCGGGCCGTAAAAAATGCGGATACCGATATCAACTCATCGTGTTGTTGCCGAAAAAATGTGTTCGGCGGCTGATTATGAGGGGTTCTAGCCTTGTAAGGGTGCCCTTTTCAAGATCCCGGATAAGCTCTGCGTGCTTTCCGGGATGAAAGGCCTCTTTAAAGACCTTTCACTTTTACCTCATAACCGGGCTCTTCGGGCTCATCGTCGAGCATCTCCGCGGGAAACCCGGGCGCGAGTATCTCGACACCGGCGATTTCCTCCAGGCGTTTGATGATATTCGGTGACAGTTCACGCGATCCATAACGTTCTTGTCCGTCTTTAAAGATTTGCTCCATAAGTGGCGCCAATTCCAGTTTTAAATTGCCATGTTCGGCAACATTGTTGAACAGGCCGATATCCTTGCACACCAGGTCCATGGTGAAACTGATATCACGGCTACCGTTCAAGATCACCTGGGTTTCGGTTTCATGCACGAAGGAATTACCCGAGGAAATACGTATGGCCTCGTAGGTGGTGTTCAAATCCATGCCGGTAACTTTAGCGGTGACCATTGCCTCGCACAGACTGAGTAAATTAGCCGTAGCCAGATAATTGGTAACCACCTTTAAAACCGACGCCGATCCCAGCGGGCCGGTGTGCAATATCCGCCGCCCCATAGTAGTTAGCAATGGTAATACGGTTTCAAAGGTTGAGCGCTCGCAGCCTGCAAATATCGCAATATTGCCGGTCGCCGCGCGGTGACACCCGCCTGAAACCGGGCAATCAACCGGCTCGGCACCCACCGCTTTGACCTTATCACCGAGGCGCAGGACTTCATCCCTGCTGGTGGTGCTCATTTCTGCCCAGACCTTGCCCTCACCCAGACCCACGAGCACCCCATCCTCGGCTTCCATCACAATCGCACTCGTCGCCGGGCTCGGCAAGCAGGTAATCAGAACGTCGACCTTTTCGGCCATTTCACGCGGGCTATCGGCCCAGCTGGCACCCTCATCGAGAAGCGGTTGCGCGATACTCCTGTTTAGATCGCGCACGGTCAGATCGACGCCGTTACGCAATAAACTGCCAGCCAATTTACCGCCAACATTACCCAAACCAATAAAACCCACCTTTACCATCGCTCACCTTTCCAGATCGTGTTATAAAATTATTGCCCATTATCATGATAGCCAGCTCGAAATCATAGGCTATTTTGCCGTGCACCATGGCAAACCGAAATTGATCCGACTGTTACAAATGTTATCGGGAATCAATAGCTAGATTTCCGCCAAATGGCTATTTATACTCCCCTCCTGAATCGACAGGTGAACAACTACAATGCCCAGGTTAACCACTCTTTACTGGCGTGATATCCCCGCCCAGGTGATTGCCAAAGAACGTCGCGAAAATGCCAAACTGGTGCTAAGCGAGCGCTTTGCCATCGCCATCGATAAAGCAGCAATGCGCGCCAAAATGGCCGGCACCGACGCCTACCTGGAACAATGGCGACAGGAAGCCACCAAATGTGGCAAGGATTTACAGGCGGCAGTCGAATCAGCCGCGAACAAGCTGGAACAGACCTACGATGACGATCGACTCGCCGAGCTGGTACGAAATGGCGGAGTTGAGGGCGGTTAAAAGAAACACCGGTCATTCCGGCCCTACGACCCACTACTGTCCGGCGAAAGTTTCATCGAAGCGCCTGCCAGAGGCACCTCGGGTGAAAGCTCGCAAAAGCCGCTACCAAACGGCGCCAGGCGCCGTTTGCTACATCCCTGTATTCGCTTGGTTCTCGGCATCCATGCCTCGAAACACTTTTGCAAGCTTTCTCCCGAGGCGGTCGATATTCATGGAGGGCAACCGAGGGAGCCACTTGCGACCTAAAGACCGGATGCCGGAAAAGGGCCGATTTTGATGGCGTAGCTCCGGGCACGAGCGTTTTTACCCAGACAGTAGTGGGTCCTAGGGCCGGAATGACTTTTTTGTTTTGCTTTTTGTTTTTTTGTTTTCATCCCCCCTTTCAAGCCCGCGGCAAAATAGCGTTCAGATTGGGGTGAATTGTCAGGGATGACAATTCAGGTCCACCCGTGCTGGGAGCGCGTGTGGACCGACCGTGATATGGACGCCGTTTTGACGAGATAAGGGCTTGTGTGGGGGCGGCGCTTTTGGTTACTTTTCTCGCCGCAGAGAAAAGTAACTCGCGCACTTACGCAATATTATCTACAGAGTAATAAAGGTAATAGTGTGCGAAAACCTGTATAGAAAACTATTATTAGCTAAATAAAAACCCAAAGTAAATCAGGCCCACTAAGCGCCCAACTCAATTCCCCGAATCAAATCCCTACCCTCGTTTCGAGAATTATTAACCTGGGTACTCACCGCATAATACTGATAATTCGGTGACGTGTTAGCAAGTAAAGCACTGGCATCGTCTGTATTTTCGGAACTACAGTCGAGCCACTTTGCGTAGTCACCCCTGTCTATATGAACAGGCATACGATGATGGATTTCGGAGATGGCCTGCTTTGCTTCGGTAGTAATAATGGCGCAGGTCTGAATTTCATTGCCATCCGCATCCTGCCAGTGTTCCCAGATCCCGGCCATTGAAAACAGACCATGATCGATATGGCAGCAATAGGGTTGCTTGATTCCATTCTCCTGGCGCCACTCATAGTAACCGCTGGCAGGAATTAAACAGCGACGGCGGCGGTAGGCATGTCGAAACGAGGGTTTGTCCGCTACTGTCTCGGCGCGCGCATTGAACATACGATTACCCATCGACAGGTCTTTTGCCCAGGCGGGAATCAGTCCCCAGCGAAACAGGGTTAGACCCTTATCTGTACAGGCGAGTACCGGTGTGGTGGGGGCTATATTATATCGAGCGCTAAAAATATCGGGGGGAGGCTCATTATAATGCTCCATAACATCCTTGACGTCGGTATCCAGAAAAAATCGACCACACATAGTACAAACCCCTAACTCATTAGATAGATAAGATCCCGGCTAACGACCTGCCACGGATGAAAATATACCGCAAAATACACATAAAAGCCGCATAATACCGAATCCAACTAATGGCGATTCGATGAGCCTGGTAAACGCGAATAATATTTATCATAGTTACGGTGATCAACCATTACTGGATCATGCCAACCTGACCATCGAGGCTGGGGAACGGATCTGCCTGGTAGGCAGAAACGGTGCCGGCAAGTCGACATTATTAAAAATGCTGATTCGCCAGATAAGCCCCGACGAAGGGAGTATCAGCTTCGCCCGCGATATTCGAATCACAGAGCTGAAACAGGAAGTACCCGAGGATTTGCAGGGTAGCGTATATGACTGTATAGCCGCTGGCCTTGGTTCTCTGGCGAGCCTGATTTCCGACTGGCATCACAGTCTGATCGACGAATCCAGCGATCCAGCAGCATTAGATCGTATGCAGAAATTGCAGGATACCATCGAGACAAATGATGCCTGGAATTTGGAAAACCGGGTTTCCACAACTATTTCACGGCTGGGATTACCGGCCGACACCGATTTCAGCCAGCTTTCAGGCGGGATGAAACGACGCGTATTACTCGGCCAGGCCCTGGTCGCCAATCCCGACTTGCTATTGCTTGATGAACCGACCAACCATCTCGATATCGACTCGATCGTCTGGCTGGAAGAATTTCTCCGCGCATTCACGGGTAGCCTTTTATTTATTACCCATGATCGTTCTTTTCTCCAGGCCCTGGCTACTCGTATTGTCGATCTGGACCGCGGCCAGTTAACCAGTTGGCCCGGAGACTATAGAAAATTCCTGCAGGCGAAACAGGTTCTACTGGATACAGAAGCTACGCACGACGCGTTATTCGATAAAAAACTGGCGCAGGAAGAAGTCTGGATTCGCCAGGGTATCAAGGCCAGAAGAACACGCAATGAAGGCCGCGTGCGGGCGCTTAAAAAATTACGCGAACAACGATCGCAACGTCGCGAATTGCAGGGGCGGGTGAACCTGGCGGCGCAAAAATCCGAGTTGTCGGGCAAAATTGTCGTTGAAGTGGAGGACCTCAGGTACGAGTGGCCGGATAAGTTAATCGTCGATAAATTTAACTGTAAAATACTACGCGGTGAAAAGGTAGGCATCATCGGGCCTAACGGATGTGGTAAAACAACGTTGATCCAGTTACTGCTAGGGGAACTTGCACCACAACAAGGCCGGGTCACACTCGGCACCAGACTCGAAGTTGCATATTTTGACCAGCACCGCGAAACCATCGATCTGAACAGGTCAGTGCGGGAGAATATTGCCGACAGATCCGACCAGGTAACAATCAATGGGCAGCCGAAACATATCGTTAGTTATCTCAAGAACTTCCTGTTTACCGAGAAGAAAATCAATATGCCGGCGAAGGCCCTGTCAGGAGGCGAACGCAACCGTCTACTGCTGGCCAGGCTGTTTACGCGTGGTTTCAATTTCCTCATTATGGACGAACCGACTAATGACCTCGACATGGATGCGCTCGAATTGCTGGAGGAATTGCTGCTTGAATTCAAGGGCACTTTACTGCTGATAAGCCACGACCGCAGCTTTATCGACAACATCGTTACCAGTACCCTGGTTTTCGATTCACCCGCAGAGGTTAATGAATACGTCGGTGGTTACGAGGACTGGTTGCGACAAAAGCCCTCAATTAGCGAGCTGGGAAACACCGGATCGACCCAGGTTAAGCGGGGAATACCCAGGCCTCGTATCAACCAGCAGGACCAAAAGGAGCTAAAAACAATACCAGGTAAAATAGAACAGCTGGAAAACGAAATAGCTGAAATACAGAATCGATTTATCGATCCTGATTTTTTCGAGAAAGATCCCCGGCTGTTCAACGAAGCTCAAAATCAACTGGCGGAGCGTCAAAGATCGTTACAGAATTTATTCGATCGCTGGGAATTTCTGGAAGATTTACGAACTTAAGGGAAGCCGGAAAGATCACACCGGGGACCAAACTTATCGCTACTTTCGAACAATGAAATGCTATGATTGGCGCATTCTACCGGATTATCACAACGTGGCGAGTAATAAAGAGGCAAGAACAGAAAAATTAGCGATCATCCCCAGAACCAAACACAACATATCGAGGAAATCGATATCTGAGGCTGCATTAAAGGTTTTGTATCGACTCAGCAATTCAGGTTTTCGGGCCTGCCTGGTCGGCGGAGGAGTACGTGATCTGCTACTGGGATTACAACCCAAGGATTTCGATGTTGCAACCGATGCGACACCGGAGCAATTGCGTTCGCTTTTCAAAAACAGTCGTATCATCGGACGACGCTTTCGGCTCGTCCATATCCGCTTCGGTCGCGAAATTATCGAGGTGGCCACTTTCCGCAGCCATTCTTCCGATTCTCCCAAAACCGAACTCAATACCGAAGGCCGCATCTTGCGCGACAACACCTTTGGCGAAATCGAAGATGACGCTATTCGGCGCGATTTTACTGCTAACGCGCTCTACTACGACATCGCCAATTTCTCCATACTCGACTACACCCACGGGCTGGAAGACGTCAAGACACGAACCCTGCGCCTGATTGGTGACGCTGAAACACGTTACCAGGAAGATCCGGTTCGTATGCTGCGAGCCATAAGATTCGCTGCCAAACTGGATTTTGAAATAGAAAAGAACGCCACAGAGGCGATATACCAATGTGGCCAGTTACTCGCGGATATACCCCCTGCCCGACTTTTCGATGAAACTGTAAAACTGTTTCACTCGGGCAACGCGACACGTGTTCTGGAACTGCTACGACACTATAATTTACTCCAGTACCTGTTCCCGGCGCTGGATGAATTATTGTGCCATGAACCTGATGAGGCAATGCTGGATTTTGTCGATCAGGGACTGGTAAATACCGATATTCGAATCAATAATAACCAGCATGTATCACCGGCGTTTATATTTGCGATCTTATTGTGGCCGGCGGTGCACAAACAGGCTATGAATTTACAATCGGACAAACTAAAAATCGTTCCGGCATTGTTCCAGGCTAGCTCAAGTGTGATGAGTCACCAGCTCAAATACATCTCGATTCCCCGGCGTTTCAGTCAGATGACCCGCGATATCTGGACTGCACAACCCAAGTTTCAACGCACCCAGGGGAAACAACCCGCGCGTTTATTGGCTCAACCCTGTTTCCGTGCCGCCTACGATTTTATGTGCATTCAGTCTATGGTCAGCCTGGTACCCGGTAATCTGTGCCATTGGTGGACAGAATATCAGCAACATCATCAAGCCCCGGCAAACAGTAAACCGCAACAAAGGTCTCGCAATCGTCGTCGGAAGTCAAAACCTAATGTCGACTGAGCAGGCATATATCGGTATTGGTAGTAATCTCGGTGACCCGGCTTCAAATGTCCAGGGCGCTGTCGATTTGCTGGCTAAGGTTTCATATTGCGAGCTGATTGAATACTCCTCGCTTTACCAGTCAGAGCCTTTGGGCGATATTGCCCAGGACGATTATGTAAATGCAGTCGCAGCCCTGAAAACCAGCCTGCAACCGGCAATCCTGTTGCTCGAGTTACAGGCCATCGAAAAGGTGTATCACCGGCAGCGCGATCCGGCGCTACGATGGGGCCCGAGAACACTGGATCTTGATATTATTCTCTATGGTAATCACCTTATCGATGGCAGCGGTCTCACGATACCCCATCCCGAAATGCATAATCGGTTGTTTGTATTGAAACCGCTTTTTGAAATTAGCGGTGAAATGACTATTCCGGGCCTGGGCAGCCTTCGTGGATTAATAGACCGGGCGCCGGCAATAGAAATTAACCTGGTTAAGCATTGATCCGGGCATGCAGAATCAACACCGTTATATTGTCGTCGAAGGGCCAATAGGGGTCGGTAAAACCAGTCTGGTTAGAAAACTGTGCGATAGTTTTGCTAGCGGGTTGCTGCTGGAGAAAGCCGGGGATAACCCGTTTATAGCAAGATTTTACCAGAACCCCCGCCAGTACGCCCTGTCGACGCAGTTGTATTTCCTGTTACAGCGCGCACAACAGGTACAGAGCTTTCGCCAGATAGACCTGTTCCAGAGCTCACATATCGCAGATTTTATGATCGACAAAGACCGTTTATTTGCCGAACTGACACTGACCACCGAGGAGTTAAAGATTTACCAGCAGATATACCAGCACATGACCATCGACGCCCCGAAACCCGATTTGGTAATTTATTTACAGGCATCCACCGGGGTTTTGCGCGAGCGCATCATCAAGCGTGGTATCGATTACGAACAGGCGATTAAGGACGATTACCTGAACCGACTTTCCGAGCTGTATACGCGCTTCTTTTACGACTACGATGAAAGTACACTGTTAACCGTCAACACCCAGTCCATCGATCTGATCAATAGCGACCAGGATTACGAGGCACTACTCGACGAAATTAACAATATCCGTTCTGGACGTCATTATTTCAATCAGTCATCATTTGCCTATTAGCTAAACCCGACAGACTCCTGACAGACCATCGCTCCCTATGTATATACCTAAGCCACTGGAAGACAAAATTACCGTCCCCTATTTGAAGAAGCTCAAGCAACAGGGTGAAAAATTTGCCTGCCTGACGGCTTATGACTATAGCTTCGCGCGGTTAATTGAAGAATGTGGCGTAGAGGTAGTCCTGGTCGGTGATTCTCTGGGCATGGTGATTCAGGGACACGATACGACGATCCCGGTCACTCTAGAGCATATCAAATACCATGGCACGACCGTAATGGCTGGCTTGAACAACGCCATGCTAATGTTAGACATGCCGTTTGGATCGCTCAACTCTCCGCAACAGGCGCTCGATAATGCCAGTAACCTACTGAAAGCGACCGAGGCCCAGGTAGTCAAGCTTGAAGGCGGTATTACACAACTCAAAACGGTTGAAATGCTGGCTAAATTCAGCATCGCAACCTGTGCTCATTTAGGTCTACAACCGCAGTCGGTCCACAAAATGGGAGGCTATCGCGTACAGGGGAAAAGCAAGGATGCGGCCAGACAGATGGTTGAGACAGCCTGCGAATTGCAACAGGCCGGGGCCGATTTGTTGCTACTCGAATGCGTACCAGCTGGCCTGGCCGCCGAGATTACCGCAACACTGGAAATACCAGTGATTGGTATTGGTGCCGGCGTGGGTGTCGATGGCCAGATTCTGGTTTTGCAGGACCTGCTGAATATAACCGCAGGTAAAAAACCAAAGTTTTCGAAAAATTTCATGCAGGGCCAATCCAGCATTCAGGCAGCAATAAGCCGTTACGTCAGCGAAGTCAAGCAGGGCCGCTTCCCCGATCAATCACATAGTTTTTCATAGACGTTAAACAGCTGCTCATGAACCAGGCGAACTCGGTCAGCGAACTGCGACAATATATCCAGCACTGGAAGGATCACCAGCAGTCGATTGCTTTTATTCCAACCATGGGAAATCTGCACCAGGGCCATTTGTCCTTAATCGAAAAGGGTCAGTCATTATGCGACAGATCAATTTGCAGTATTTTTGTAAACCCGATGCAATTTGGACCAAACGAGGATTTCAACCACTATCCGCGCACCCTGGCCCAGGATATCGAACTGCTCGAATCGGTCGCCTGCGACCTGGTATATATGCCAACCGCATCCGAACTTTACCCTCAGGGACTGGAAGGTATTAGTCAGATAATAGTCACTGATCTGACCGATACCTTCGAGGGCGCACACAGACCAGGACATTTCACCGGTGTCGCCACGATCGTTGCCAAGTTGTTTAATATTGTCAGGCCGGACATTTCGGTATTTGGAAAAAAGGACTACCAGCAATATTGCGTGATCAAGAAAATGACCCAGGACTTGAACCTGGATGTTGAAATCATTGGCCAGGAGACTTCGCGTGAGCCCTCGGGCCTTGCTACCAGTAGTCGCAATCGATACTTAAACGAAGAGCAAAAATCGAGGGCAGCACTTATTTACGAAACCCTGCAAGACGCCTCGGACAAGATCGTGCGCGGTGAAAAAGATTTCGCATCAGTCGAGAAACAGGCAATCGACAAGCTCAACCAGGAGGGATTTGATACCGACTATTTTAATGTCTGCAAGGCTGACACATTAAAACCCGCGACAACCGGAGATAAAAAGCTGGTCATTCTGGTAACCACCCGTCTCGGTGATACCCGCCTGCTGGATAATATTGAAATCGATCTCTGGTGAGTCCGGGGACCCCGGTTCAGTCAATATAACGCCTGCATTGCCCTGATTCGGTCGATGACTTTGCGGCGTAATTCGGGTGGTTGTAAAACTTCAACTTCCGGCCCGTGCTTGAGGATATCCATTATCAATTCGGTATCCTGGCTATATCGAATCTGCAAGATATAATAGCCTGACTCGTCATATTCGCTTTGCTGTTGCGAATGCCATAATTCCCGGGATACCCAGCGCGCAATCCTGGGGCTGAAACGTAATACTGCCTGATCAGTTTCTGCACCTGAAAAAATTCCGTAGCCACTTGCCAGCTCATTATTCAAATAGGTCTCATCAATATCTTTCGCAGTTTCGACTAACATCTCAACCTGTTTAATGGCATCGACTGAAAAGCTGCGCAATGCTTTTCGCCAATGGCACCAGCTATCAAGATACCAGTTGTCGCGATAGTAGATCAGGCGTTGTGGCGATATTTCACGACTGGATTCACTGTCTTGCTGACGGCTGTAGTAACGCATACGCAGGCGCTTGCGCGTCAATAACGCCTGGCTGATGAGTTGAAAATGCTGACTCAGATACTTTTTCGCCGCCAGGGGTAAAATACGAATGCGTTTTGAAATTTCTTCGACGCTGTGATCACCCTTATCGAGTAACAGGCGGATTCGCGACTGTAACGGTTTAACATGGCTGGAGAGTATCCCCGGCTGCAAATTTTCCAGCAACGCATCCATGCTCAGCAAAGCCTGGATCTCACTGGTATTGAACCAGAGCCCCGGCAATTGATACTGATCCGCTCCTGGCTCGCTACTGTCATAACGGTAACCGCGCTGTTCGCGATCCCAGACAATGGGTGCTGCCAGGCGATCGCGCATGTACTCCAGGTCGCGTTTAAAGGTGGCCGGAGAGATCTCTAGCGCGTCCAGAAACTGTACACGGCTAACCAGTCGCCGATTACTCAGTAACTGGTCAATCATGTGAAATCTTTCGGTTCGGTCCATGTTTAATATCCGTGCTGGCTCATCTTATGAGCTACTAGTGTAAGCATAATAGCACGATCTAATTTCCAGCCGGAAAATCCATGACTTTACTCAGCTCGTTACTATTCAAGATAACATCTTACTGCCGTTGCCGAATCATCAACGGCCCTGACCAGACACCTTACCTGGAACGCTATCATCTGTTTCGATTACCGCTTGGATACCAGGTCTATTTACACCGATTCGTCGCCAGCGACCCGGGGCGCGGTTTGCACAACCATCCCTGGAAGGCCGCTTTTTCCCTGGTTTTATGTGGGGAGTATGAAGAAATTCGTATGGCAGGCTCGAGTAACAACAACGCCCTGCAAACGCGGCTTGTGCGTGCCTGCCACTTGAACTGGATTAATGGCACGGTATTTCATCGCATCAATCTGATTGACAACAAGGAAGCCTGGACTCTGTTTATACATGGTCCGAAAGCTAAATCGTGGGGGTTTTTACAGCGGCGTCGGCAACAATACGCTTTTCACGACCATAACCTGCTGCTGCCCGAGGAGAGCAGCCCGTTTTGGTGGAAAACGGCAACCAAGCCACTCGATTTTCCTGCAATGCGCCTGCCTGCCAATTATAACAGTAGCGCCTGTCACGATACCCACCGCACAGCGGCATAGAGATACCAGCTATTTCAGGAACTTCGCGTGGTACTCAATATGATTACCGATGAAGCTGGCGATAAAATGGTAGCTGTGGTCATACCCGGGTTGCATACGGATAGTACAGGGTTGACCCTGGGCATCGCAGGCGGCTTGTAGATTACCCGGTAACAACTGACCATCGTGTAAAAATTCATCGGCGTCACCCTGGTCTATAAAGATATCATCGAGTCGGGCACCAGATTCAACCAGACTGGTGGCGTCATAGGCTGCCCAGGCTGATTTATCATTTCCCAGGTAGAGGCCGAAACAGTTCTGCCCCCAACCACTGACGTGCGGATTACAAATCGGCGCAAAAGCTGATACTGAACGATAGGCGCCAGGATTTTTTAGTGCACAGATCAACGCCCCGTGCCCCCCCATAGAATGTCCACTGACAGACTTAACGCCTGCTATCAATGGTAAGTTTCGTTCAATTAAATCTGGTAGCTCGCAGTTGACATAATCGTACATCTGGTAGTGACTGGACCAGGGTTGCTGAGTTGCATTGACGTAAAATCCGGCTCCCTTCCCCAGATCGTAACGATCAGGATGATCGGCAACCAGATCACCGCGCGGACTGGTATCCGGAAATACGATGGCGATACCGTGTTTCGCTGCAAAATGCTGTGCGCCGGCCTTGGTTCGTGCATTGTCATCGGTACAGGTAAGCCCCGACAACCAGTATAAGGCTGGCACCTTTTCGGTGGCAGCCTGTGGCGGCAGGTAGACCGAAAAGGTCATCTCGCATTGACAGGTTTTGGAGTCGTGAATGTAGCGTTTTAAATAACCTCCGCTTTCCTTGACACTTTCGATCGCTTTCATACGTCCTGAAAACCCTAATAGATAATCACTGATCGAATACTTTCACCGCTATGCATCAGGTCGAATGCACGATTGATTTCCTCCAGAGGCATGGTATGAGTAACCATTTTATCGAGTTCAATTTCTCCACTCATGTAGCGCTCTACGTAACCCGGCAACTCGGTTCGCCCTTTAACACCGCCAAACGCGGTGCCTTGCCATCGACGCCCGACCACCAGGTTAAAGGGTCGCGTCCTGATCTCCTCTCCGGCACCGGCTACACCAATAACCGTCGATACGCCCCAGCCCATGTGTGTACATTCAAGCGCATCGCGCATTACGTGTACGTTGCCGATACACTCAAACGAGTAATCGGCGCCGCCACTGGTCATTTCCTGGATAGCCTCGCTCAGCGAACCGTCAACTTCGTCTGGATTGACAAAATCGGTCGCGCCCAGTGATTTTGCAATTTCCCATTTGGCCGGGTTAATATCAATCGCGAGAATTCGCCCTGCCTTTGCCATTACCGCACCCTGGATAACCGACAACCCGATGCCGCCCAATCCGAATACCGCGATAGTCGAGCCGGGTTCGACTTTGGCAGTATTCAATACCGCACCGATACCTGTTGTGACGCCACAGCCTAGCAAGCAGACCTTTTCCAATGGTGCCGCCGGATTGATCTTTGCCAGAGCGATTTCAGGCACCACGGTATATTCGGAAAAGGTAGAACAGCCCATGTAGTGGAAGATGCCCTTGCCATTCTGGGAGAATCGACGCGTACCGTCAGGCATATATCCTGTCCATACGGTAGCCGCGATCGACTGGCACAGATTCGATTTTTTCGACTGGCAAAATTCACATTCGCCACACTCGGGAATATAAAGCGGAATTACATGATCTCCGGGTTTTAAATTTTTCACCCCCGGACCGCATTCGACTACTTCGCATCCCCCTTCGTGCCCCAATATTGCCGGAAATGCACCCTCCGGGTCATTACCCGACAGGGTGAAGGCATCGGTGTGACAAACGCCGGAGGCAATGACTTTTAGCAGCACTTCTCCTTCACGAGGCGCCTCGACCTCGACCTCTTCAATTTGTAAGGGCTTTTTCGGTTCCCAGGCTACTGCTGCTTTACATTTCACTGATCGGCCTCTTCGAGATTATTATTGGAAGGATTGTGGCGTGCAGACTAATTTGATTGATTCATACAGTCAAGAAAGATGCCCTATTGATAAATTTTGAAATTAGAGTGGCAATTATTGAATTACTTGGTAGTTTTACACTCTTATAATATGAAATCCTGCCAAATACTGCCTGGAGTAGCTAATGAGACTCAAATGGATCAAAGAAAATCGAATTCTGATCATGTCGGGTTTGTTGCTAGGCTTCCTGACAATCTATTTCACAGCATCGGCTGGTTCTAAAAATGGCTTCGACGTTTCCAACGCATCAATTCCGGTCGATGATATTCTGGCCGGTGGACCGCCCAAAGACGGCATACCCGCCTTGTCCGACCCGGAGCTGCTCGCTGCAGCCGACGCCACCTTTATGCAACCCAATGATCGAGTCATAGGTGTCGAACTGGATGGCATTGCACGGGCCTATCCAATATCCATTTTAAACTGGCACGAAATTGTCAACGATCAGATTAATAGTCAACGATATGCGGTCACCTACTGTCCCCTGTGTGGTACCGGTGTCGTGTTTAATGCTGACGTGGGTGGTCAGACAACCGATTTTGGCGTATCCGGTTTACTTTATAACAGTGATGTATTGCTATATGATCGAAAAACCGAATCCCTCTGGTCTCAAATTATGGGAGAGGCGGTTGCGGGTAAGCTGGTGGGTGAAAAACTGAAGGCCATTCCGATTAGTCATACCACCTGGCGCGACTGGCTGGCACGGCATCCAGACACTAAAGTATTATCCACCAATACCGGTTTCTCCCGTGATTATGGTCGAAATCCCTATCAGGGATATGAGCAGTCCAGGCAATTATATTTCGGCGTCAATAATAGGGCGCCGGAAAACTACCATCCGAAGGAACAGGTGATCGGGCTCGAATTCAACGGAGTGTATAAGGCTTATCCTTTTGTTGAACTGGAAAAATACGGCCGCCCCCAATTCCAGGATACCGTCAATGGTATTTCGGTAACGATCGATTGGGACAGCACTAACCAGTCGGTAACCCTGTCAGACAGCGAAGGTGTCAGAATCGCCGGAATTCAGGGGTTCTGGTTTGCCTGGTTTGCATTTCATCCCGACACACTGGTATTTCAGGCCAGCTAGTTAACCCTACCCAACCCTGGATTGAAGTTTTTACACCTGCCTGTTCAGGCAGGGTTAACACCTGCACGTCTATAATAGGCTTCGTTACTCGCCGTTCGCGGGTTAACCCGCTTATTGCATGAAGGGAACGAAGATCAGGGGAAATATGGCAAACAAGGTTGATCTATCGCCCGCCGATGCATAGCCGTAGCTATGGATCAAGGGGGATCGATCAAGATTGGCAGCCATATTATTTCTGAATTCGTTCCCTTCATGCAATATGCGGGCTAATGTGCCAAAATCGTTTCATTTATTCACTGCTCATTCAAATTGCTGCCCCTACGATATATTTATTTTGCAGGTCTATTTCTGAGCCTGCCTTTTACTAACACTCTGGCCGATCAGAATTGGGGTCTGTGCCGGATTCCCAGTTTCGAATTCGTCGATGCCCGGGATCCTAACCAGTCTTCCACCCAGATACTGGCTGAGCGGATGAGCCAGGAGAATAACAATCTAATTAAATTCAGCGGCCAGGTCGAACTCAGTCGCGCCGGGCAAAATATCAGGGCCGATGAACTGATTCTCGATAGCCTGACCGAGCAGTTACAGGCAAACGGCCAGATAGTATTCGAGGACATTAATTTTCGTTTACAAGCCGAGGCTCTAACCCTGGACCAAAAAGCCCAGTCGGCTCGATTCGAGGCAACCAAATTTGAGCTGGCAGGACAGCACGCTCGTGGTAGCGCCGATCAGATTATTAAGATCGATGCGTCTCGAAGTCGATTCCAAAATATTCTATACACCTCCTGTGACCCGGATGACAGGGACTGGCATCTGAAGGCGAAGGAACTCAATATCGACCAGAACAGCGGTCGTGGAACGGCAAAAAACGCCACAATATATTTTCAGGAAATTCCATTTTTCTACCTTCCCTACATCATGTTTCCTATCGATGATCGACGCATGTCGGGAATGCTCACTCCGTTGATTAGTTATTCAGATACGCGCGGCGGCAGTATCGCGGTGCCGCTTTACTGGAATATTGCACCACATACCGATGCCACTATTACGCCTGCCTGGTATAGCAAACGGGGACTACAATGGAATAGTGAAAACCGCTACCTTGGCCAGAACCAGGAAGGGCGGCTTGACCTGTCATATCTGGACGACGACTTGTCGAATAGCACTCGGTGGCTCAAAAAATGGCAGCATAAAGCCGGTCTGGGTCTAAACATAAAGGCTGATATCCTGTTGCAGGAGGTTTCCGATGACTTATATTTTCGAGATTTCGAATCACTCACCTCGGAAAGGGATGACATCGATTACCTCGAAAGACATATAAACATCAGCCGCGACAGTCAATCGTGGGAAACCAGGCTAAGGTGGCAGGACTATCAGACCATCGATCAAGGTATCGCCATTTCCAGCCAGCCGTACCAGCGCCTGCCGGGATTTACCCTCAACAGCCTGTTCAAACCACTCGACAACGGTTTACAGTTTGAGCTGCGCAATGAATGGGTTAGTTTCGATCGCGACAGCAGTGTAACCGACATCAGTGTTACCGGATCCCGGTTGCATATAGCTCCATCTATAGAATGGTCAAAAACCGATAGCTGGTATTTTTTCAAACCTAAGCTGCAATATGCGTTGACCGAATATCGACTCGACAATAACAATCCGAATGATAATTCCATCTCACGCTCTATTCCTACGCTCAGCCTGGATACCGGCCTGATATTCGAGCGTGTGTTTAATGCCAGCCGCGGCTGGATACAGACCCTGGAACCGCGGCTGTTTTACCTGAATACCCCGTTTGAAGACCAGAGTAGTATCCCCGATTTTGATACGGCAGAACTTTCAGAGACCTATAACAATTTATTCAAAACCAATCGATTTAGTGGCTTTGATCGAATTGGCGATGCGGATCAGCTCACTCTGGGCATCGGTTCGCGAATTATTAGCAAAACAAGCGGGGTGGAACTATTTAACTTCACCCTGGGGCAGACTCACTATCGACAGGATCGCCGGGTGAGCCTAGAGAACACGACCGCGGTAAACCCTAAATCGAATTTAATCATGCAAATGTCGGTAACCCCCAATCCTAACTGGAGAATAAGCTCGAATCTTGTGCGCCAGCCAGATAAAACGCTGTCAGAAAAGGACCTGTCTATCAACTACCAGGGCCAGGGTTTTGCCGCCAATATCGAGTACTTTTTCTCCGACCAGGAACTGGAACAATACCTGGTATCGGCTGCCTATCCACTGAATGACCGATGGACAATTCTCGCCAAGTACCATCAATCCCTGTTGTTTGACGAACCAGTCGAAAATTTATTTGGCCTGAGCTATGAATCCTGTTGCTGGGGCTTTAAAATACTCGCCAGCCAGACCAGTGACGACGATTTTGTCGATACCGATCAAACGATTTATTTTGAATTGACGCTGAAAGGATTGAGTCAGGTGGGACAGGATATCGATACTAGATTAATCAATTCGATCCCCGGATATCAATCTCGATTTTAGCCAACGCAGACCACTTATCACCTATGATTCGTAGAATAATAATTATTGCGATTTTTGCATCTGCTATACAAGCGGTGGTGGCTGAGCAAAAACTGATCGATTCAATCGTCGCAATCGTCGATGAGGATGTGATATCGAAGCGCGAACTCGAATCCAGAATTGAAATTGTTCGCGCCGACCTGGCACAATCCAACCGAAATCTACCAGAACCAGCAACCTTGTATCGACAGGTACTGGAAATCATGATTACTGACTCGGTACTACTTCAGGAGGCGAGAAATCGTGGTGTAAGAATAACCGATGGCCAGCTCAACCAGGCAATGCAAAATATTGCCCGTGAAAACAATCTGAGCCTGGCCGGATTCCGGCAGGCATTGATTAAGAACGGATTTGAATATGAAAGTTACCGAGCAACTATACGCAAGGAAATAACCATTGATACCCTGCGTCGACAATATGGCACACGAAGTTCTACCGTTACAAGGGCTGAGGTTGATGAATTTATGCAGCGTACTGGTGGTGATAATATCGAATACGAATATCAGCTGGCACATATTTTGATTGCACTGCCTGACGCGGCTTCACCGGAGCAGGTAAATACCGCCCTCAATACAGCCCATTTAATTTTGGATCGCCTCGCCCAGGGAGGACAGTTTGCAAGGCTCGCTAACGAATACTCTCAAGGTTCCAACGCGCTGCAGGGAGGTGACCTGGGATGGCGCAAAAAAGCTGGGATTCCAAGCCTGTTTTCCGAGGCTGTCACAGATATGACGCCGGGAGAATATGCCGGACCAATTCGTAGTCCTAGCGGTTATCACATTGTGTCGCTAACAGATCGGCGCGACGCCCGGCAAATTCTGACACAGCAGTTCAGATCACGACACATACTAATACGTTCTAACGATCTAATTTCCGAGGAGGACGCCAAAAATCGTCTCGACCAGTTACGCGACCAAATTTTAGCTGGTGGTGAATTTGACAAGCTGGCTCGCCTTCACTCGGTCGACTACACCTCCGGAGCCGAAGGCGGCGACATCGGCTGGATGGATCCTGGCGGAACAGTACCCGAATACGAATCTGTCGCGAAAATACTGAGGCGCGGTCAAATTAGCGAACCCTTTCGCACGCAGTTTGGCTGGCACATAGTGGAGGTAACCGATCGCAGGACTGTCGATGAAACTGAAGAGAGTAAGCGCAGAAAAATCGAGTCCCAGTTATTGCAGCAAAAACAACGTGAAGCCTTTGATATCTGGAGGCGGCGACTCAGGGACGAGGCCTACGTAGTTTTTCCCGATGTCCAGACCTAGTTTTACAATTGCCATTACTTCGGGTGAGCCGGCCGGTATTGGTCCTGATATCATCAGCGCTATTGACGCTAATACCTTTGCCGCACGACTGGTAATACTCGGAGACCGTGAATTAATAGAGTCCCGCTGCAAGGCCCAGGTCGCGAATCGCGAGTTTGTCGAATACCATCCCGATCGTAATCCGCCTGATTCGGGTGCCCTCGAGATATTACATATTCCACTTGCAGAACCCTGTAAAACCGGCGCTCCAAATACGGCTAACGCCGGTTATGTACTCGAAATGCTGAAGCGTGCCTGCAACGGCTGTCTGCAACAGGAATTCAATGCAATGGTTACTGCACCGGTACAAAAGGATCTCATTAACCAGGCTGGTTTTGCTTTTAGTGGCCATACTGAATTCCTGGCCGATCTCTGCGGCGAAGCCAAACCGGTTATGTTGCTGACTGCCGGCCAACTCAGAGTCGCACTGGTGACCACACATTTACCTTTACGACAGGTACCTGATGCGATCAGTGCCGAATTGATCATGCAGATTCTCGAAATTCTCAATCAGGACCTGCAACATAAATTCGGCCTGGACCATCCACACATCAAAGTCTGTGGCCTCAATCCCCACGCGGGAGAATCCGGCTTTCTGGGGCGCGAGGAAATAGAATTGATATCTCCCGCTATTGAAACCATGCAACACAGGGGCTTGAATATCAGTGGACCTTATCCGGCCGATACGATGTTCACACCGGCGAATCTGTCCGATGCCGAGGTGATTCTGGCAATGTACCATGACCAGGGACTACCTGTATTGAAGCATGCGGGATTCCACCGCGCTGTGAACACCACACTCGGGCTGCCGATCATCCGCACATCAGTCGATCACGGTACAGCACTGGAACTAGCTGGTAGTTCCAGTGCCGACGCTGGTAGCCTCTTATCGGCAATAAGCTCGGCCCTTTCCCAGGCCGATTGCGTCAGGAAAAATGCAGCGGCCCCGTAAGCGCTTTGGTCAGCATTTTTTGCATGACAGGAACATTATCGAGCGAATCCTGGCAGCGATCGATCCCGGGCAGGATGACAATCTACTCGAAATCGGCCCCGGGCGGGGTGCTTTAACCCTGCCATTGTTAAATTATTGCAAACAACTAACCGTGGTTGAACTCGATCGCGACCTGATTCCAGTATTACAGCAAAGGGCTGTTCAGGCTGGCAATCTGAATGTGATTAACGCTGATATATTAAAGTTTGAACTAGACAGCCTGCCGCACTCTGGCGATTTGAGGATTGTCGGCAACCTGCCTTACAATATCTCTACGCCATTGATGTTTCATCTGATGGATTCAATTACAAATATTCAGGATATGCATTTTATGGTACAAAAAGAAGTCGCCCAGCGAATTGTCGCCGAAGTGGGTACGCGTAGTTACGGTCGCCTGTCTGTGATGATTCAGTATTTCTGTAATTGTCAGTATCTGTTTGATGTGCTGCCGGCTAGTTTCACACCACCCCCCAAAGTCGATTCTGCCATCATCAGGTTGACACCACATGATGCACCTGTTGTCAGCATCAAAGATTTCACACTATTTTCAGAGGTAGTGCGGACTGCATTCAATCAGCGTCGAAAAACTATTTCCAATGCACTGAAATCGAAGCTGTTACCGGAAACGCTTGTCGACTGCAATATCGACAGGCGCTTGCGCGCCGAAAATTTAACCCTGCAGGACTTTGCCTGCCTGGCAAATTCGGTATTAGCAGGAAGCAGCTCGTGAGTAGACCTCTGCTATCGTTGATCACCGCGATGGATAGCAACCGGGTGATCGGAAACAACAATAGCCTCCCCTGGCACCTTCCCGCAGACCTGGCATATTTCAAACAGACGACGATAGGCAAACCCATCATCATGGGTAGAAAAACCTTTGATTCGATTGGAAAAGCGCTGCCGGGGCGGAAAAACATTGTGCTGACACGCGATAACAATTTCGAGGCGCCAGATTGCGAGATCGCTACCGACATCGATCAGGCTATGTCCAAAGTCGACGGTAGCGTAGAAGTCATGTTGATTGGTGGTGCCAGTTTATATGAACAAACTATCCACAGTGCCGATATAATCTATCTAACACTAATTCACCACGAGTTTAATGGCGATACCTGGTTTCCGGAAATTAACCCAAAATATTGGGAACTGGAATCCAGGGATGATTTTGAACGTGATGAGAAAAACCAATTCGCTTATTCTTTTCTAAAATACCTGCGAGTAATGTAACTAATAATGGGTTAAAATAAGCTGTACCGTAAAAACCCTAACCCCCTGGCATGGACAATAATGTAATCAAGGAGATTACACAATTGGAGAGTCGTATTTATATTATTGGTCGAGAAGGTCATATTCGAATCGACGATCCGGCTGTCAGCAAAAGACATGCCGAGATAGAAATTATCGATGGTGAGGTATACCTACGCGACCTGGATTCCACCAATGGAACCTTCCTGATTAAAAATAAGAGGCTGGTGGCTTTCAAAGAGGGCTATGTACAGCTTCACCAGATGTTAGTACTGGGGAACAGGCAGTACAGTGTAAAAGATTTGCTCGAAATGGGCGGTGCATACGCCGACGGGTCTGCCAGCGAATGAAGTAACAGCCTGGCCCGGGATGCCTATACCGTAATAACCTGGAACCGTGTTTGTTTAAAGCCCGACTGCGATCAGAAGAATACCAAGAATCCAGGCCCACATGTGCTTAGTCCTGGAAGATGATTCATCAGCCTTATTCATCTGTTGTGCGGTGGTGACAAACTGGGTAGATTCTTCGGAATTAAGCAATCCCGGTGGCACCGTAGCATCATCCAGAACAACCAGTTCCTGACGCGATGCTGTTCCGTATTCACCGATCGCCATCAGAATTTGCACATCTTCCTTGGTGGTCAGCGTAATAGCGCCGTTCAGCACTACTGCATGTAACTTGGCATCGGGATCATTGCGACTAACAGTTTGATTGCAGTCGTCAAGTTTACATAGCTTGATTACGTATTCGGTTCCCCGAATACCGATTGTTGCCAGACCTGTTTTGACCTGATAGCTGGACAGTGCGCTAGCACCGATCGAGCCGGTTATTTTTCTCAAGCCGCCTTTTAACAGGTCAATGATGCTACTACTATCCTTGTCGAATCCGGATGTAATGATGTAGCTACTGATCTTTACTACCGAATCTTCTTTTAGGTAAATTTCGGCACCATCGTCCATTGCGATAAACGCGGTTGAATTCATACCGGTAGTGATACGGTCACCTTCGTAGATGGGAGAATTGATTTCGAGCTGTTGCGTCTCGCCATTTAAATCCTTAACCGTAACCGGCCCTTGCTGGCGTACAACATATCCAACTTTACTTTTTATGTTTCTTTCCTGTGCAGCTATGCGTTTGACATCGACCAGTTTAAGTCGTGAACCGGCAACCAGTCGGTTCGAATTAGGATGAAATGAGTATGGATTCAGCTCAATTAATTTATTTTTGATATCGAGCCATAGTTCGACTTCGGTCGGATAAACTTTTCGTACTATCTGGTCGATCGACATGCCCGGATCTACGTGCAAGATGACCCTGGATGAGGGTGTCAGCTCGACAGTTTCTGCAGCGTTCGCCGGCAGGCTGCACAAGCCAAGTACAAAAATAAGAACCGAGGTAATATATAATTTTTTTATCACGTTTGATTAACTCCCAGCAGGGTCATATCTTCTGCTTTTTGAAGCGCCTGACTGACATAACGCGCGGTTACCCTCAATATGGCAAGGTCGTAATCATCAAAGTCGTATTTGGAGTTGTTATTTACCACTTCGATTGCTCCGTATGTCTTGTCATCGTTATGCAATGGTGCACACATCAGCGCACGGGTTTTAAATCCAATTATCTGGTCTATTTCCGATGACCACTGAACAGACTTTTGTACATCGGGTACCAGCACCGGCTTTTTGGTCGATACTACATTTCCCACGATTCCGGAGCTGGCATTAATACGGTGACCGCGTAACTGTTCCCTCGCTTCGCCAATCACATCCGCAAATACCAGTTCATCGGTTTCATCGTCGATTAAAATCAGCGAACCATTCTCGGAATCGCATGCGTGTAGAGCCAGGGACAACAGTTTATTGATCAACACCTTCAGATCAAATACTGTCGATAATCCACGCATCGTATCGTCCATTTGATTCAAGGCACGAAATGCCTGCTGGTGCCGAGTCAATCTGATACTGATTTTCTGATTACGAGCCTTAAGAGCCTCGTTTTCGTCTCTCAACATCTGAACTATATCGCGACGGTCGTTAGCCATTTAAAACACCGTATAGTCTTTAAATATTATATCCCTAAAAACGGCTGCGCAGCTTAATAATAGGACTTAAAGGTCCTGTTTAGGCGACGAAAGCCAACAATGGGTAAAATTTCACATTTTAATGGCAAAATAAGTCTATTTAAATGCCCGAACTCTATTAATGTGGCTGAACTCTAGTTTTTAGTCGCATCCGATATTTATCCATCGGGGTTCGCTGGTATCAATCCTCAGCGCAGTCAGCTGATGACCCCAGACGCAGCCACTATCGATCGCAAAATGCCGACCATAGACGCCAACCTTGAGGGTCGACCAGTGTCCAAATACTATACGCACAGGCGATTCCAGCCTCGGGTTCTTTTCAAACCAGGGAACCAGTCCGGCACTCGCATGCTGGCGTGGACTGCCTTTTGCCTGGTACTCGAGTCGACCATCAGCGGTATAAAAGCGTAGGCGCGTCAGTATATTAGTGATACAACGCAGTCGATCTAAGCCTGTCAGATCTTCCGACCATTGATCCGGCAGATCGCCGTACATCTGACCGAAAAAAGAGTGGAATTTTTTACCTCGTAAAACACGCTCCAGTTCACCGGCGTATTCCATCGACTGGGAAATATTCCAGCCCGCATCTATACCCGCATGCACCATCAGGATTTTTAAATCATCGTCATAGTGGATCAATGGCTGCATCTGTAACCACTCGATCAGTTCTTCACAATCCTGGTTCAGCAGAACTTCTGACAGTAAACTGGATTCGTCGGTCCCCCGTCGGCAATGAAAAAGTTCCAACAGGTGTAAATCGTGATTACCCAGTACAGTCACTGCTGAATCACCCAGCGAACGCACAAATTTTAAAGTTAGCAGGGAGTCAGGGCCGCGATTGACCAGGTCCCCGCAAAACCACAGCTTGTCGCGGGCCCGGTCAAACTGAATTTTTGCCAGCAAACGCATCAGACTGGAATAGCAACCCTGAACATCGCCGATTACATAAACAGCCATGCGCTCAAACTGAACCTGTCAAACTGGCTGGTCGCCCTAGTGAAGAATCCGCGGAGTAGATAAGACAAATTCATCGATGGTTGCGTCGAATTTAGAGCCATCGTCCGACTCCATTTGATAACTGCCTTTCATGGTACCGACCGAAGTTTCCAGCATAGTCCCCGAGGTATAGACAAATTGCTCACCGGGCTTGAGTACCGGTTGTTCTCCAACTACACCTTCGCCTCTGACTTCCTGAACCTTGTGATTTGAATCGGTGATAACCCAGTGCCTCGTTAACAACTGGGCGGTTAGCCGTCCCTGGTTCTGAATAGTAATGGTATAGGCAAATACGAAGTAATTCTGCTCGGGATTGGATTGCTCCTCGATATAGCGTGTTTCAACGTCTACCTTGATATTATTTTGACTAGAGTCGATCATAATTAAAAATCGGTAATAGTATAGTTACTAAGTGTACGCCAAAATGAATCATTTATGCAGTTTCCCGCTCAAACCGCTACTGCGGCCTTGATATGATCATGACTTTGATAACCCTGAAGCTCGAAATCCTCGAACCGAAACGCGAGCAGATCATCCACCTCCGGGTTTAGTACCATCACCGGTAAGGGATAGGTACTGCGCGTCAATTGCAGTCGAACCTGGGGCAGGTGATTATTGTAAAGATGTGCATCACCGAGTGTATGGACAAAATCTCCCGGAATTAAATCAGTTACCTGCGCCACCATCATAACCAGCAAGGCATACGAGGCAATATTAAAGGGTACGCCAAGGAAAATATCGGCACTGCGCTGGTAAAGCTGGCAGGACAATCGACCATCGGAGACATAGAACTGAAAAAATGCGTGACAGGGAGGTAAAGCCATATTCTCGATTTCACCAACATTCCATGCGTTGACGATAATTCGACGTGAATCCGGGTTTGATTTAATTTGTTCGATCACTTGTTGAATCTGATCGATCTGTCGGCCATCGCTGGTGTCCCACGACCGCCACTGCGCACCATAAACCGGTCCGAGGTTACCCTTGTCATCGGCCCAGGCATCCCAGATACGCACCTTGTTTTGCTGCAGGTAAGCTATATTGGTATCGCCCTGCAAGAACCAGAGTAATTCATGGATGATCGAATGCAGATGCAGTTTCTTCGTCGTGATCAACGGAAATCCCTGACTTAAATCGAATCGCATCTGGTAACCAAAAACCGACAGCGTGCCTGTTCCGGTGCGATCGGTCTTTTCGCTACCGTTTTCCAGGACGTGGTGCATCAGGTCAAGATATTGCTGCATTGCGACTATTCCTGTGGGCAAAAATTATCAACGCTACTCCAAATATAATCATCGGCACCGATAAAACAATGCCTTTGGTTAGCCAATCAGTATTCATTAAATAACCAATGTGGGCGTCGGGCAGGCGGATAAACTCTACCCCGGTTCGCACTATCCCATAGAGCAACAGGAAATACCCCGATATGGTCATTACCGGCCTCGGTTTCGCCGATATTAGCCATAACAGGGTAAACAGCAGCAAACCTTCCAGGATCATTTCATACAATTGCGTCGGGTGGCGCGGGCTAAAACACAACGGGCCGGCAAAATCCACATAGCGATCCGGGGGAAATTGTTCACAGGACAGCTTCATCGCCCAGGGTACTGTACCCGGGGCACCCCATAACTCAGCGTTGATAAAATTTCCAAAACGACCCGCCGCCAGGCCCAGGGGTATCAGCGGTGCGATAAAGTCGGTGAGCTGAAAAAAGCTACAGCCAATTTTTCGTCGATACCACTCCATCGCGACCAGCACACCGATGAAGCCGCCATGAAACGACATACCGCCCTGCCATATCCTGAACAGGTAGAGTGGATCATTGATAAAACTGTCAATATTATAAAAAAATACCGAGCCGATTCGCCCCCCAAGCACTGCCCCCAGCGCACCGTAAAACACCAGGTCGTCAATTTGATCCAGGCGGATGATACTATGCGACTGAACTGCACGCCGCTTGCCCAACCACCAGACACTGGCAAATGCAATCAGATACATCATTCCGTACCAGTGGATTTTCACCGGTCCGAAAGCGACTAAAACCGGGTCAATTTCAGGGTAAGCGATCATGAATAAGGTGAATCTTAAATAGTATGGAAATTATGCCCGATCGAAGCGATATAATCTCGCCTATTCGTTTGGGAATTTACCGATGAGCAACGCGCTTGCACAGGAATCCAGCCCCTACCTGCTCCAGCATGCCGATAATCCAGTCGACTGGATGCCATGGTCACAACAGGCGCTGGAACTGGCAATACAGCAAAATAAACCAATCCTGCTATCGATTGGCTACTCGGCCTGTCACTGGTGCCACGTCATGGCACACGAGTCGTTTGAGAACGTCGCAACCGCAGAATTAATGAATTTGCATTTTATCAATATCAAGGTCGACCGCGAAGAGCGACCCGACATCGATAAAATTTACCAGAATGCACACCAGTTGATCGCGCAACGGCCCGGCGGCTGGCCGCTGACCATGTTTCTATCCCCGTACGACCAGCTACCATTTTTCGGTGGTACTTATTTTCCGCACACGCCCAGGTATGGCATGATCAGCTTTAGTGATCTACTCCGGCAGATTGCCAGTATTTACAACCAGGATCCGGATAAAATTCAGCAACATACCGAATCAATGCGGCAGGCGCTAGTCGACCTGGCGACACAGGGCAATGCAAATCAGAGTGCTGCCGATATCCAGTCTCTAGTAAAATTCGACCAGCAGTTGCTCGAGCATTTCGATGATCAAAACGGTGGTTTTGGCCAGGCACCGAAGTTTCCCCAACCTGCGATGCTGATCCAGGCTATCCGTCGTGCTTTTTCCGAGACGTCGGTCGACCGGCTTTACCAGGCAATAGACTTTAGCCTGCACAGCATCGCTCTCGGCGGCATCCAGGATCATTTGGCCGGTGGGTTTTATCGCTACTCGGTCGACGAAAAATGGATGATTCCACATTTCGAAAAAATGTTGTACGACAATGGCCAGTTGCTCAGTGTTTTTGCACTCATGTTTCGCCTCACCGGCAATCCTGATTATCAGGCAGCTGTCGAAGGTATTGTCTCCTGGTTGAGCGAGGAAATGCAGTCAGAGTCGGGCGCATTCTTTGCTGCCCTCGACGCTGACTCAGAAGGCGTTGAAGGCAAGTTTTATGTATGGACTCCCGAGCAGGTGAAATCCCTATTGAATACCGACTTTTACCCTCTGCTCGCCTATAAATACGGTCTCGATAAACCTGCAAACTTTGAGGGGAAATGGCATCTACATGCCTATCATTCAAACCGGGTAGTCGCCGACAAGTACAGTATAGATGGGGACAATTTTAAGGCCCAGCTTATCGATAGCCACAAGACATTGCTGCAACACCGGAATCAGCGAATTCGACCCGGGCTCGACAATAAGATACTGACCGCCTGGAACGCACTGGCGATTCAGGGTTTGGCGACTAGCGCGCGGCTCTTATCCAAACCGGAATATTATCAAATGGCGCAGCGCTGCCTCGCCACCCTGCGCGACGAATGCTGGCACAAAGACCGGTTGCTCGCATTGAGTCAGCGATCGGGGAAGCAGTTGCCGGCATATCTCGATGATTATGCGCAACTATTGAAAGCAATGATCGATTGCCTGCAGTACCAGTGGCGTTGCGCCGATCTGGAATTTTCGATTACGCTCGCGAACCAATTGTTGGCGTTATTCGAGGATACAGAGCAGGGTGGCTTTTATTTTACCGCCAGTGACCATGAAAACCTGATTCAAAGACCAAAATCATGGCAGGATGAGGCGATGCCTTGCGGCAATGCGGTGGCCTCGGTGGCTATATACCGACTCGGGATGCTACTGGGGAATCGCGAGTACATTCAGGCCGCTGAGAAAGCGTTGCAATCGGTAGCGCATCATGTCAACCAGACGCCGCTCTATGCAGCCGGGTTTCTCAGTCTGTTGGAAACAATAAATACCGGGGCCTGCACTATCATTGTGCGCGGGGATAGGTCCCGGCTGGAGTCATGGCGGGAGCAGCTGGCACTCAAATTAAATCCCGATCAGCTGGCTTTTTTCATACCATCCGATGCCAGAAATTTGCCCGTTGCCATTGCCGAAAAAAAGGCCGGTGAAAATACAACGGCCTGGATATGTCACGGATTTACCTGCCAGCCGCCAATTACCGATCTGGGCGATTTACTGTCCGCAATCTGATTATCTGAATACCGACTATCCGGCTAACACCAGAACCCAGTTCACGATTAATAACACGATGGCGATAGCAACTGCAGCCGACCCCATATCCTTGGCTCTTCCAGCCAGTTCGTGTTGCTCATCTCCAATACGATCGACGACCGCTTCAATCGATGAATTAAGTATCTCGACTAAAAGCAGTAGTAAAACAGGCCCTACCAGTAACGCTTTTTCTACGCCATTGTTGCCTAGCCAGAATCCTGCCGGAATCAAAACCAGGCTTGCCCAGATTTCCTGCCTGAATGCCGCCTCGTGCCGGTAAGCCGCACACAGGCCTTGCCAGGAAAACCGGCACGCCTTGAGTATCCGGGTTAGACCGCTATTACCGCTGAACGCCATCAGTGTTTTCGTAAAAAATGAGAACCTCGCGTCACCTGGTTTTGAGCACTGAGGGAGAACTAATCGTCGTCGTCTTCTTCTATCGATTCGGTATAGGCTTCTGCATCCAGCAGGTCACCAACCTCGTCAGGATCTTCCATTTTTATCTTGTACATCCAGCCGTCACCGTAAGGATCGTCATTGATACGCTCCGGCGAATCTTCCAGTTCGTCGTTAACTTCTACTATTTCACCGGATACGGGCGCATAGGTATCTGACGCGGCTTTCACAGATTCGATCACCGCGACCGAATCACCGGCGGAAACCGAACTTTCAAGCTCGGGTAATTCAACAAATACCAGATCACCGAGTAGCTCCTGGGCGTGATCGGAAACCCCGATTGTGGCTATGTCATCCTCAACCAGAACCCATTCGTGTGATGACAGAAATTTTAATTCGGCTGGAACATTACTCATTTATTTTCTCCCATAGGTTATATGCATGATTTACCCTGTCTTACGAAGGGGATTTTAACAACGTCCGCTTTTAGCAGCTTGCTACGAATTTCAACTTCGACCTCACCGCTAACGCCTGCAGGGATCCTGGCCAGAGCGATGGACTTAGCAAGCGTCGGTGAAAAACTACCCGAGGTAATTTCTCCTTCACCGGCGTCGGTGACGACTTTCAGATGATTACGCAACACACCCTTATCCTTCAATACCAGGCCTACCATCTGTTGCTGTACACCCCTGTCGAGTTCGGCCTGAAGCGCCGGCTTACCGATAAAGTCGCGCTCATCAGACATCGCCAGGGTCCAGCCCAGACCCGAAATGAGTGGGCTGGTGGTTTCGTCCATGTCGGTACCATAGAGGCTCATCCCCGCCTCCAGTCGCAAAGTATCCCGCGCACCGAGGCCACAGGGTTTCACACCGGCATCGAGTAATTGCTGCCAACAACTGGCTGCTTCATCCACGGGCATTAATATTTCAAAACCGTCTTCACCGGTATATCCGGTCCTGCCTACAAAATACTCACCCACTTCAGCGGCCATAAACCGGGCCAGGGATTCAAGTGGGGCGCGTTGATCGTCGGCAAATATCGTCAGTGCCCGCTCACGCGCAGCAGGGCCTTGCACCGCAATCATCGCCACATCGTCGCGCTCGCGCAGCGACTGGTTTGAATAAGATGAGGTATGCGCATTTAGCCAGGCAATGTCCTTGTCGCGCGTCGCCGAGTTAATAATGACCCGGTAAAAACTGTCATTGATAAAATACACGATGAGATCATCGACCACACCACCTTGATCGTTGAGCATGCAGCTATAAAGCGCTTTGCCCTGTGTTTTAAGTTTGGCAATATCGTTTGATAACAGGTTTTGCAGATAGGCCCTGGCATCGTCACCAGTGACATCGACCACAGTCATGTGGGAGACGTCGAACATGCCCGCATCCGAACGAACTAAATGGTGTTCGGTGATTTGTGAACCATAGTGAATCGGCATATCCCAACCGGCAAAATCGACCATTTTCGCCGATGCATCGAGATGAGACTGGTAAAGTGGGGTTTTACTAGGCATAACATACCCGTCCGTCATTAATTGAAAAACCTCGCCTGTTCACTTCGCTGCTAAATGCAACTACAACGGCACTGGTTTTTGGACGATACTATAGTATGAGTCCAGTTTGATTTAAAGCCCTGGATGCATACCGGCGGAGTATCACCCCACTCCATTACCGGGCTATTTCAAACAGCCTGTCAACCTCGATCAGGCCATATTACGAATCGCCTGTTTAATTAACATTCGTCGGCACCATGGATTGGCCTGGATCGCATGCATGCCGAGATTTCGAACTCGATTAAGTCCAAAGCTGTCAGTGCCATAAAACCATTTCAAGCCACTGAACAATTGAGTCGCAATCGCGGTTTCGCTCTTGCGTTGGCGTTCAAACCGCCTCAACCTGACCCTGTGCCAGGGATTGTCGAGTCCGCCGATCAGACGGGTGAGTAATTCAACGTCACTGAACCCCAGGTTCACGCCCTGTCCCGCCAGCGGATGTACACCATGAGCCGCATCGCCGATCAGCAGGATACGATCGCGCAGCCATTGATCGCAGCTATGCCATCCCAGCGGAAACCCCAGCCGCCTGCCAATGTTTCTGACTTCACCCAATTTGTATTCGAACGCACGACCCAAAGCGCTACAGAATGAATCATCATCCATTGCCTGCAACTCATCGGCGAGTGCGGTGTCGCATGACCAGACGATAGAGCTTTCACCATTAGCCAGCGGCAGCATCGCCAGGGGGCCGGTGCTGAGAAACCTCTGCCAGGCCGTATGCTGATGCGGGTATTCGGTCGCCACGTTGGCGATAATAGCGATTTGATCGTAGTTTCCGTGCATTGCCTTGAGACCGGCCAGATCGCGCGTACTCGAATTTCGCCCATCGGCGACGAGCAGTAAATCGGCTTCGAGGTTAACACCCGATATAAGTTTGAGAGAAACGACAGACTGTGAGTTTTCGGTTATCGATTCAATGGCATCGGGCTCGAATCTCCCTATCTCGGGCTGTGATTCGCAGGCCCGGCGTAGTGCCCCTATAATCTGCTGGTTTTCGATAATCGTGCCAAGATGATCGCGGGCAATCTCGAAACTGTCGAAATGAATGATTGCATCGCCGTTTTCATGCCAGATGAACATCTGATCGTACCGACACAGCCTGCCCCGGTTCAATTCAGACCAGACACCAAGCCGGGACAATATCTGTTCTGAAACCGGGCTAATCGCGGAGACCCGCTCGCCATAAACAGCAGCGTCATCGACGGCTTCAGCCCTGGCCGCTACAGGTTCGACAAGCGCTATTCAAAATCCGCGCTGCGCGAGGGAGAGTGCTGCACAGGCACCAACCATACCTGCCCCGGCGACGACGATATCGAATCGCTCGCTCACCGCACCTGTCCCCTCAACATCGGATTTCCGCTAAATGAAAAACCCATACCCGACATCGCTACTTCGGCCTTCAACGGCGGAATAATATCGAGCAAGGCCAGTGCGCCGGCTCGAATCTGTCTCAGCACCGGCAGGTTGTTCGAAAACAGGCTAACCAGCCCATCGCCTAAACCAGCCACTCTACGTTGCTCGACAGTTCTCAGGGCTGCGTATTCATCGAGCAGTTGAACGATCGAATTTTCGTCCAGGGCGCCAATTGCCCTGGCTCCCAGCAAATGACTTAGGCAGGCCACGTCGCGCAACGCCAGATTAAGTCCCTGCCCAGCAACCGGATGCAGGCTGTTGGCGGCATTACCAATCAGCAAACACCTGTTTCTGGTCAGTCTAAGCGCTTCGGTTCGATACAGTGGGAAGCTAAACCTTTGACCAATGCGCTCGACAAAACCCAGGCGGAATCCAAAACACTGCTGCAGTGCCCGGGCAAATTGTGCATCGTCAAACTGCATCAATTGCTCGCTAGATTGCGGGGTATGAGTCCAGACGCAGGCATAAGCCGTGCCTCCCAGAGGCAACATTGCGAGTGGTCCCTTGTCGGTAAAGCGCTCGTAAGCGGCCCCCGAGACGGGCTGCGATACCTCGACATTGGTGATAATGGCGGATTGCTGATAATCGATTCTGCGATGTTCTATGCCGAGGCTCGTTCGCGCCATTGACTGCGCGCCATCAGCAATTATTACCAGCCCCGAGCTGATTTCGTGGCTCTTCTTATCCCTGAGATATCGCAGTTGAACGCGCTCGGTAAATTCTATCGATTCAAAACCAGCCCCGGTCTCGAGCCTAATCGATTTGGAATGTCGGACGTGATCGAGCAGGACGGCACCCAGTTTTCGGCTTTCGATCACATAACCCATCGCTTCCAGATCATATTCCGATGCCGCCAGGCGGGTCACACCCCATTGTCCCTGGCTGGATATATGAATATTCCTGATCGCTGAGGCCTGTATCTTAATCTCCTGCCATAAGCCAAGCGCCTTGAATATCTGAACACTGGCGTAAGAAAGCACGATCGATCGCGCGTTAAGGCCATCTGAATTCTGCTTCAGCAGTGCGCTTGATTCGATTACGCTGATTTTCCGACCTGGGTGCTGTAGCGCCAGCGCGGTACTCAGACCAATCAGCCCACCACCGACTATGGCTATATCTGGTTTTCTGTGCATCAAACGTCCTTCATGCTACCCGCGAGCTAGCCATCAGGGCTTCTATTTCATCAGGAATTTTTGGCACCGCCTCGGTTAGTACTTCACAACCCGTTCGCGTCACCAGTACATCATCCTCAATACGTATACCAATATCCCACCACTTACGGTGCACGCCTTTGCTATGTGCGGGAATATAGATGCCGGGTTCGATCGTCAATACCATGCCGGCTTCGAGCAGGCGCCATTGTTCGCCAACCTTGTAGTCTCCAACATCGTGAACGTCCAACCCGAGCCAATGGCCGGTACGGTGCATATAGAATTGACGGTAAGCTTTCTCCTTAATTAGTTTCGCCAAACTGCCTTTCAACAGCTTAATTTCGATCAGGCCTTTGGTGACTACTCTCACCGCGGCATTATGCGGATCATTCCAGTGATTGCCCGGCCGGACTTTTTTGATCGCCGCTTTTTGTGCAGCCAGCACAATCTCATAAATATCACGTTGCGCCTTACTGTATTTACCATTCACCGGGAAGGTACGGGTGATGTCTGAAGCATACCCCTCGACCTCGCACCCGGCATCGATTAGCACCAGGTCGCCATCTGAGAGTTCGTCACAATTATCGGTGTAATGCAAAATACATCCATTCGCGCCGCCACCGACAATCGCCGAGTAAGCATGATGTGCATTGTTGTTGCGAAATTCATAATCAAACTCAGCCGCAATTTGAAATTCATATCGACCCGGCACACAGGATTGCATCGCCTTCTGGTGAGCACTGGCACTAATCGCGGCGGCTCTGCGCATTAATTTAAGCTCTTCGGTACTTTTGTAAAGCCGCATATCGTGTAATATATAATCGAGCGAAACAAATCCGGAAGGCACGTGAGCACCCGCCCTCGACTGAGCTTTGATATGATTAACCCAGCCGATCAGCTGTTGATCAAATTCGGGATAGACCCCCATAATATTGAAAATACTATCGGTTCCCTCAATTAAACCCGGCAAGATGTCATCGATGTCGTCGATAGGAAACGAATCGTCAGCACTGTGATCTTTGATAACACCTTCCTGTCCTGCGCGCCGGCCATGCCAGGTCTCCTGTTCAGGGTCTTTCTCGCGGCAAAATAAAATATATTCGCCAAATTTTCGGCCTGGAATCAACACCATGACCGCATCGGGTTCGTTAAATCCGGTGAGGTAGAGAAAATCACTGTCCTGGCGAAACGGAAAGTCGGCGTCGCGATTACGCATGACTAGTGAGGCCGAGGGTAAAATCGCAATCGTATTCTTACCCATCATTTTCATTAATTCGTGGCGACGTCGTTTAAACTCTTTTTGTTTCATTGATATCTCTTACTGTAATGATGGTTCAGGCATCAGTGGGTTCATGCATTCATTCAGCATCAGGACTGACAGGCGGACGTGTTCGCTAACATCTGCGAACTGTGCTTCGGCCTCCTCGGTCGAATCTTCCTGGTGGTTGAGCTTACTAATTTCAAGCAGATCTGACAAACATTCCTGCGACTGCGGATCCAGGTTCTCGAGTTTACTGCCGCCACTAATGCCAATACCGTAGAGAAAACCCTGGCACCAGCTCGACAATCCTGACAATCGAAGGCTTAATTCATCGGATTCGTCGGGTAAAAGCAATTCAAACGACAGGTCTTCGGCATTGAGTTGCTCGCGGCTAAGTTCAAATAACTGCTCCAGCACCGAAAACTCCTCGGCAGCGAGCACATCGCCCTTATCGGGCAGCTCATCCAGCGTATGCTCCAGCCAGACATCGATACCGACCTGGTCCAGCAACAGACCGCAAAGCGTACCATGGGCCTCCGGGGCGTCGCAGGATGCACCGAGACTTTGCAGGGCATTCTGTATAGAATCGAAATCCATTATTGTAGAATTGCCAAAGACTTGTATAATTTTCGCATTCTACCACCCGGCCAACCCGGTAAAAACCTCCATCGAAGTTGGAGAAACTTGACTGGGACCGTTTGAAGCCCGAAGATTACACTATGAATTCTAATAAAACAGTTTATACCGAGACTGATCTCAGTCACCTGGAACAGCGTATTGATGAGTTAATTGATACTGTCGGAATGTTAAAAAATGAAAATACTACCCTGCGCCAACAAAAGGACAAGTTGAATGCCGAACGTTCTCAGCTCATTGAAAAAACAGAATTGGCCAGAAGCCGCGTAGAAGCAATGATTTCCCGATTAAGATCACTCGAACTAGGCTCATGAACGACGCTTTACCGATTAGTGTTTCAATTCTGGACAAGGACTACAAAATCGCCTGTCCAACCGGTGAACAGCCTGCATTGCTAGCTTCGGCGAAATATCTTGACGGCAAAATGCGTGAGGTACGCGATAATGGAAATATTATGGGGGCTGAAAGAGTAGCCGTCATAACCGCTCTCAATATCACCAACGATTTTCTCAACTCCAATTTGGTACAGAAAGAACTTGGAGAGGAATTACCCCCGCGATTGAAGAACCTCGAGACGAAAATAAGCCAGGCGCTTGAACGCGCACGCCAATTAGAAATTTGAATTTTACTTTTTGCTAATTGCACGTATAGTAATTACATACTAACTACGGTGTTCGTTAGCAACTGTCATAATCCTTGAGCCTATTTATCAATCTCGGGGACTTTCGTGTAACGCTGGTGCGCACGCCTGATTAGTCGGGAAGCCTGAAGGGTTGCCAATAACCCCACCTGAACCTTCGGTTCAAGGTTGATAGAATTGCGACGGCACCGTGGTTGGTATCTTAGTTTCTTAATTCTCCAGTTTTCCCTGCACTTAAACGCCTTATTTAAGAGACTACTTTAGGCCTGGATATTATTTCAGGAATAATTGGTATGCCGAATTATCGGTCTCATCCCAATGTGGTATATCGAGGCTCGAAAGAAAATTATGGAAGGTTTTATAGTCGCTCTTGTCAACCTGAAAACCCATCAGTATGCGACCGAAATTGGAGCCATGATTACGATAATGGAACAAACTGATGTTCCAGCGTTCACCCATCTTCATCAAAAAATTTAATAAGGCGCCGGGTTTTTCCGGGAACTGAAAACGGAACAATATCTCATTATTGACACTTCCCCCCGGGTGGCCCCCCACCATGTACCGGGTATGTAGTTTGGCAACTTCATTATCGGTCATATCGACTACCGGATAATTTTTCGATTTCAGTAATTTAATAAAATCATTTTTCTCAGCGATACCGTGCTTGAGCTGGATTCCGGCAAATACGCGGGCAATCTTATCGTCCGCATAGCGGTAGTTAAATTCGGTTATCTGTCGTTTACCGATGATTTTACAAAACTGCCGAAAACTGCCGGGTCGTTCGGGAATTTGCACTGCCAGCAGGGCTTCTCGCTCCTCCCCGAGTTCCGAGCGTTCTGAAACATGGCGTAAACGATCGAAATTCATATTCGCGCCGCTGTTAATCGCCACCAGGGTTTGTTGCTTGAGCCCTTTGCTTTCTACATATTTTTTTAGTCCGGCCAGCGATACTGCCCCGGCCGGTTCACAAATCGTTCGTGTATCTTCAAAAGTATCCTTGATCGCAGCACAAATCTGGTCGGTCGTCACGGTAATCACATCGTCGATCAGGTGCCGAATCATGCTAAAGGTATTTTTACCAATTTGCCTGACGGCGACACCATCGGCAAAAATGCCGACCTCTTTTAAAGTCACCCTACGCCCGGCCTTCATGGCCTCGTAGAAACAGGCGGCATCAGCAGGCTCGACAGCGATAATTTTCACCTCCGGTTTTACCGCTTTAATAAATCCCGCGATGCCTGCCGCCAGGCCTCCCCCACCTACCGGTACAAAAATCGCATCAATTTTGTCGGGGTGTTGGCGGATAATTTCGTGTGCGATAGTTCCCTGTCCGGCCATCACATCGAAGTCGTCGAACGGATGTATAAAGGCGAGGCCGTCTCGTTGGGCTAAATCCAGTGCATAGGCTTTGGCAGCATCGAAATTTTCCCCCTGCAAGATTACTTTCGCGCCAAGAGATTTAACAGCCGACACCTTGATATCCGGCGTGGTAATCGGCATCACTATAATTGCCTTGAGGTTTAGTGTTTTCGCGGACAGTGCGACGCCCTGGGCATGATTACCGGCCGAAGCAGTAATCACACCTGATAGCCCCGGCCGAGCTCGATGCATTTGATAAATTTTATTAAAAGCGCCTCTCAACTTGAACGAATAGATCGACTGCAAATCCTCCCGCTTGAGCCAGACTCGGTTATTAAATCGCTTCGAAATGCCCGCCAGGTAATCGAGCGGCGTCTCGCGGGCGACATCATAAACCCTGGCGGTTAGTACCTTCTCTAAAAACTGTTGCTGCCTCATGACCCGGGTAGATATTTGTATTATTCGAATCTGGGATTATGAATACTGCCAGTGCTCTAGGCAACTGCTAAGTCATGCTTCCCGGAATTAATCTCAGTATTGCAATGACTTTTAACAGCTCACTGGTTAAGATGCGCCGATTTGTTGACAGGGATCAACTCATGCACCCCGAAGAGAAGAAGAAAATTGCCGCACAGGCGGCTTTGGAATTCGTCAGACCCGGCTCGATCATTGGTGTCGGTACCGGCTCCACGGTGAACCATTTTATCGATCTGCTGGCGCAGAAAATACCGGGGGATATCGAGGCAGCTGTTTCCAGCTCAAAGGCATCGACTGAACGTATGCAAAAACTGGGCATTCGCGTAATTGAATTGAACGATGCCGGGCAGTTGTCAATCTACGTCGACGGCGCGGATGAGTCCAACCATCAGTTGCAGCTGATCAAGGGTGGGGGGGGTGCTCTCACCCGTGAAAAAATAATCGCCGCTGCCAGCGATCAATTTATCTGCATCGCCGATGAATCGAAACTGGTCGATTCGCTGGGCAAATTTCCATTACCCGTCGAGGTAATTCCGATGGCCCGAAACCTGGTCTCGCAGGCACTGGAGAAACTCGGGGGTAACCCGGTGTGGCGAGAAAAATTTATCACCGATAATGGCAATAGTGTTCTGGATATTCACGATTTACAAATAGAAAACGCACTCGAACTGGAGAATCAGATCAACCAGATCACCGGCGTAGTCAGTGTAGGACTATTTGCGCATCGGCCGGCCGACGTGCTGATCCTGGGTAGTGACGATGGTGTACAAAAATTAGAAATTTAATGGTGGTTGTTAATTCGACACAGCAGGAACCCGCAACAAAAAAGCCCGCTGAAAGCGGGCTTTTGAATATCCTTCGACGGGTGATAGCTTAACGCTTGGAGAACTGAACTCCGCGTCGAGCCTTGCGCAGACCCACTTTCTTGCGCTCGACGATGCGCGCGTCACGCGTTACAAATCCCTCTTTACGCAATGTTTCTCGGAATGATTCATCGTATTGTAGCAGCGCTCGCGTAATGCCCAGTCTGATGGCACCAGCCTGACCACTGGGGCCACCACCCGCGACATTGACATTGATATCGAACTTGTCCAGCAACTCGACCGATTGCAAAGGTTGACGAACCACCATTCTGGAAGTTTCACGACCGAAGTACTCGTCGATACTCCTGTTGTTAATAGTGATCGCCCCCCCACCTGCCTTTAAATAAACCCGGGCTGATGAGCTCTTGCGACGTCCGGTTCCATAGTACTGTTCGACTGCCATAAATTCTATCTCTTATATTTCGAGGGGCTGAGGCTGCTGTGCAGCATGTTCGTGCGTGCTGCCTGCATACACTTTAAGTTTCTTAAACATGGCTCTACCCAGTGAATTTTTCGGTAGCATCCCCTTGACCGATTGTTTGATGATTCTATCTGGATGTTTTTTACGCAAAGTCGCCAGGTTTATCGATTTCAGGCTACCAATGTACCCGGTATGGTGCTGATACAATTTATCGGATTCCTTATTGCCGGTAACACGGATCTTTTCGGCATTGATCACAACAATATAATCGCCAGTGTCAACATGGGGCGTATATTCCGGTTTGTGCTTACCACGCAAACGACGAGCGATTTCGGTCGACAAACGACCGAGTATCTTGTCGGTGGCGTCGACCACAAACCACTCGCGTTTGACGGTTTCGGCTTTGGCGCTATAGGTTTTCATACAAGTTCCTGAAATACTGCCTGTAACAAGCGTTGCTTAATCTTACAAAGGGCGCGAATACTAACGGATAAAGGCCACTTTGACAAGCCAAATCGGGGCGGATCTGGATTGCTAATCAGCATTATTTTATGAAGGTGAAACTAGTCACTATCCTGACCAAAAACTACTCTGGTCGTTAACCCGTTAAATCGACCGATTGGCTTGATTATTGTATGTATTCTGGGGCTTTCGGCCTGAATCCTATTGCCCGGCATCGGCGTTATGGCTGGCGTGAATTATACAATCCTGGGTAGGAACATCAGGGCCATCAAAGCCGAAATAAAAAAAGGGCGTGGTATAATATCCACGCCCTAACCATCTAGGTCGATGGAGGAGTAATGCTGACTGGCGGAGGATGCCATAGATTCAGCATTTCAGAATTATCTAATATACTGTTATAGCTGTCAAACATTTTAATCAAAAAAATACGGACAAGTACCTGAATGTTACAAAAATTAAGCCTGATCGATACCCTGATCGACGAATTGCAGCACGGTTTAAGTACCTGTTATGTGCAACCACCGCGACAGGAGCGCCCCTATCCGGCGAGCGATATCGATCAGCAATTATTATCAGAATCTGAGCAACGACTGGTTGCGGGACTTATGCGCGTGAATAACGCCGGAGAGGTCGCAGCCCAGGGGCTTTATCGAGGACAGGGGCTGAGCGCACGCGATGCGAAAATTCGTGTTGCCATGCAAGCCGCGGCAGACGAAGAAAACGAACACCTGAACTGGTGCCAGAGTCGATTGGCAGAACTCGGACAAAAGCGCAGCAAGCTCGATGGCATATGGTACTGGGGGTCATTCGCAATCGGCGCCATCGCCGGTGCCGCCGGCGACAAATGGAGTCTGGGATTTGTCAGGGAGACCGAGCAACAGGTTTGCAGGCACCTGGAGGACCATCTATCAAGATTGCCCGAAGATGACCGGCGTAGCCGCACCATACTGGAAACGATGAAAGTAGATGAAATACAACACGCCATCAATGCGCAAAAGGCGGGAGCCGCGGACCTTCCCCGGGTAATCAAGTGTGCGATGACAATGGTCAGCAAGGTGATGACCTTTACGGCCTACCGGATTTAGCCTCTATTTAGTATTAGTCCTGTAACGGAGTGCCATAATCCTGGATTTCGCACAAGATAAGGGCAATTAAAAGAAACTACTGTCATTCCGGCCGTAGAGCCGGAATCTGGTGAATGCGAATCGTTGCTAGATTCCTGCTTGCGCAGGAATGACGTTTTGTTTTACTTTTTCGCTTTAATCCCCCTTTCAAGCCCGCAGAAAAATAGTGTTCAGATTGGGGGAATTGGCATGGATGCCAATTCAGGTTTACCCGTGCCGGGAGCGCGTGTAAACCGACCTCAATATGGGCATTATTTTTCTGCGGGCTTGTTCGGGGGCGGCATTTCTTGGGTACTTCTTGTTGCTGTAGACAAGAAGTACCTCGCGCACTTACTCATTAGTAACTATGGAGTGCTGAAAGTCTTGGTGTGCGAAATGCTGAATATTAGGAATAGTTGTGGCTGGACTAACTTTTAGTCAAATGCAAACTACCCCAACTCCACAATTTCAAAATCATGCGTCATCTCCGCCGTCTTCTCCAGCATCTTTGATGCCGAGCAGTATTTATCCGCCGACAGATTGACCGCTTTCTCAACCTTAACCGGATCGAGACTATTACCCGTAATAATAAAATGTATATGAATGCGGGTAAAAATCTTCGGAATCTCTTCCGCCCGATCTGAATCTATCTTCACCTCGCAGCCAGTAATCGCCTGACGTGTCTTCTTCAGGATAGACACTACATCGAATGCGGTACAACCACCGACCCCCAGCAATAGCATCTCCATTGGACGAAAACCCATATCGCGTCCACCGTGTTCAGGCGCACCATCCATGACCACCGCGTGGCCGCTACCGGACTCACCGACGAAAGTCATATGATCTAGCCACTTAACCCTGCATTTCATTGATGTTTACCTATACTAATGTTGTCTCAGAAAAATTATGATATGTTAGGTCGCATGAAAAATACGAAAACAGGATACAATGTTGAACGTTAAGCCTGTAATTCCGCTTTCGCCGCGAGACAATCCCGCGCTGGATAGTTTCTTACATCATTGCCATGTAAAAAAATACGCTGCGCGAAGTACCGTCATTCACGCCGGGGACGTTTCCGAAACGCTGTACTATATCATCGAAGGTTCAGTCAGCGTAGTTATCGAGGATGAGGATAGCAATGAAATTGTCCTTGCCTATCTAAATGCCGGGGACTTTTTTGGTGAAATGGGTTTATTTGAAGCCGACATGAAACGCAGTGCCTGGATCAATACGCGAACTATCTGCGAAGTTGCCGAAATTCACTACAGCCAGTTCATGATATTGGCCAGGGAAACACCCGAAATTCTATTTCAGTTATCTTCCCAGCTCGCCAACCGATTGCGTAACACCAGTCGAAAAGTGAGTAATCTGGCATTCATGGACGTCACCGGACGGGTCGCCAGAACATTGCTCGATCTGGCCCGTGAGCCCGACGCAATTACACACCCGGACGGCATGCAGATTAAGATAACACGCCAGGAAATCGCCAAAATTGTCGGTTGCTCGCGTGAAATGGCCGGACGCGTGATGAAAACGCTGGAAGAAGACGGATTGATAACTGCTCACGGCAAAACAATCGTGGTTTTTGGCACTCGCTAGCAGTTAGTACTCCTTCAACCATTCAACTGCCTCAGGTAAAAAACAGCGCCTGCAGTTCGGCACCTGGATCCTCAGCACGCATAAAGGCCTCGCCCACGAGAAAGCTGTTGACACCGTGATCACGCATTAACTGCACATCTTCGCGGCTATGTATGCCGCTTTCGGTCACTACCAAACAGGTTCCGGGAAGCGCATTGAGCAAATCCAGCGTGGTTGACAGGCTGGTTTCGAAGCTATGCAAATTGCGGTTGTTAATGCCGATTATATCCAGCTCGAGGCGCATGGCCTGCTCCAGCTCATGCAAGTTATGTACTTCAACCAGCGTGTCCATACCCAGATCACTGGATAAGTTATACAGATCTTTCAGTACCTGTTCTTCGAGCGCGGCGACAATCAATAATATGCAGTCGGCACCCAGCGCCCTGGCCTGATATACCTGGTAAGGATCAATAACAAAGTCCTTGCGAATCACCGGTAGGGAACAGGCATTTCGAGCGGCCACCAGGTAGTCGTCATGCCCCTGGAAAAAATCCCGGTCGGTCAGTATCGAAAGACAGCTGGCTCCGCCATTCGAATAGGATCTGGCAATTGCCACCGGATCGAAGTCTTCGCGAATCACACCTTTGCTCGGTGATGCTTTCTTTATCTCGGCTATCACCGCCGATGTTCCACTGGATTGTTTGTCCTGTAATGATCGAATAAAACCACGAGGCGCGGATACTGATTCCAGTTGCAGGCACAATTGATCAAGCGGTGCCTGCTGCCGGGCGACAGCAATTTCTTCGGATTTACGTTGCAGTATCCGATCCAGGATATCTGCTCTCGGATCTTGCATCAGGAATTCGATTTCTCAACCAGGCTCGCCAGTACACTCGACGCCTTAGCCTCGGCGATGGCGGACCTGGCTTTTTGCATACCCTCCGCCAGGGAGCCGGCAACGCCGGAAACATAGATAGCTGCGCCGGCATTCATGACCACGATATCCAGCGCGGGACCGGCATTATTGGCCAGAACTGACTGAATCATCGCCAGGCTTTGCTCAATGCTGTCTACTCTTAAAACACTGGAATCGGCGACTTCGACACCAAAATCGGCGGGGGATATCGAATAACAGTTTACCTCACCATCCTTTAGTTCAGCGACACTGGTTTTCGATGAAATACTGATTTCATCCATACCATCCTCGGCATGTACTACCATCACGTGTCGACTGCCAAGCTGTTTGAGTACATGTGCAAGCGGTTCGACCATGTCACC
>Ga0255050_10000010_pt1 | contig 62751 bp, 53 predicted proteins | sample JV7_2_5_MG_FD_181714 | JGI IMG/M metagenome (GOLD analysis project Ga0255050, IMG submission 181714) | Seawater microbial communities from Jervis Inlet, British Columbia, Canada - JV7_2_5 | ecosystem: Environmental > Aquatic > Marine > Inlet | place: Canada: British Columbia | collected 2016-10-06
TCGTCGACGCCCGGCTGGATCGGAACATTGTCGGGCAGCAGCGGGCTGAGGTCGATCTCATAATAATGCATCGCGACATCTGCCAGCGTATTGCTATAGCCATCGGCGTAGTTTCCGTCGTCGACCGATTCATTAACATCGCCGTCGAATCCATTGTCGGCGACGCCGCTGCCGTCATAGTCGGCATTACCCACATTCGGGCTGGAAAAACCGTTCCAGAACCCATCGGAGAGCATGATATTAAAGTTCTGCTGGCATTCACCACCATTGGCGAGCGACTCGATCGGGGAAGGATTTCCAGTATTGCCGGCAAACAGCTCACCGACTCTTTTGAGTGCCGTCCGCGCCGGGGTGGTGCTAGCGAAGCTGATATGATAGAAAGAATTCAATAGTGCTCGCTTGTTGGCGGAGCTAGTCATGGTGGCAGCGTCCATCTGATGCCCGCCATTGAAAACATCGAGGCCCATACGCCCTGCGGGGGCATTATCGATTACCCTGCCGATCCCCGCCTTCATGGTAAGGTTCCTGGAGCGGTAGTAAAAAAACCAGTTGGCGAAATTCTGCAATTCATCAGTATAGTTTCTGCCCGATGGAAAGGGCGCGTTAGTCGCTTTGATTTCAATCGGATTACCCTTGTCGAGGGTGGCGTGGGGAATGCCATCACCATCCACGTCAACCCACTCGTAATAGGTAGGCAGGTATAGTTGACCATTATTGCTGCCATCGTCATAAGCAATCTCGACAGTCAGGTCGGTTTTCTTACCGGCCGGCGAGTTAGGATCGATGGTTATAAAGAATGGGTTGGCATCGGTGTAGAGCGGGTTACCCGACGCATCGGTTCCGGCCCAGGGCAAATAAGTCACATCGGGATTGTAATAGGTTGCGTTGGCACTGTTGCTTTTTAGTATCCATGCTTCGGGATACGCCGATACCGGGGGAATGATGCTGCCATGAGCATACCAGTTCGGGTTATAGTAGAAGCGTAAACTATTATTGAACAGCGGTATACCGGTAAAAAATCTACCGGTGTCCTGCGTGATACCGCCCAGGTTGTTTGGAATCATGGGTACCCAGGCCATACTGCCCGAATCGTCCAGCAAAAAGAAAATGTTGGGTTCGATGTTGGTCGACAAAAATAGTGGTGCCGCGGGTAAAATACCCGGTGCCGAGCGTGCCTGTTGCAACGGCATGACGGCAAACAGTGCGGCCATGAACAGATGTGCAAGCGTCGATTTCGATGGCATATTCATAATTGTATCTCCTGAAACTAGAATTCTTTTCCGTAATAAGACTGGACAAACCGCCGCGCGTTGCCCGATTGGCCAGTGCCGCGGGCGGTTACCCTGAAGTTCGAAACCGTAATGCCGGGCTGGGCAGTTCCGTAACCGCCGATGTTGACCTTCGCGACTTCATTTTGCGAACGATCACCGAGGTAGCGGATGATAAATTTCGGATCCTCGGCCACGTAGGCAAGGCTGAAAGCAGCATCCTGCGAGGCGGCCCAGATGGTGTAATCGGCATAGGCCGGGTCCTCGTCTGACTCGGCGTAGAGCCCTATGGTCGCGTCGGCATAGACAGTGGTGGAGATTGAATCCTCGACAAATGACTCGCCGAAACGCAACCCGGCTTCGGCGGCGTTAAAAGTCAGGCCGGCCTCACGCAGGTTACCCGCCATCGCGACCTCGGTGCGCGTACTCTGAATCGAGGTAACGCCCAGCAGGGTCATAGTGATGAGTATCACCAGGCTTACTACCAGGGTTACACCCGCTTGCCTGTTGTGGTTACTAATGTTCATGAGCCTGCCCTGTTTCGTAATGCGATGGTGGTGGAAAAAACTTGTCGCAGGCGTTGATCCGCTGCAGTGGTATTGGCACCGTTGAAGTTGTAAACCTGTGCGTCTTCGGTAACGCCATCCGAGTCCGAACGAACCAGCAGCATCAGGCGAACCGACATCACGGTCAGCATGTCGGCTACCGCCGTGCTGACCAGGTATTGATTGGCGAAGTTGTCGGCGTCGGTGTCGACACCATAAAGTACCTGCATTTGCTCGATACCTTCGATCAACTCGACATTGGTACCGTTCTCGGAACGCCACAGTGCGGGTTCGCCGCTGGCGCCGACCGCGATCGAATAGGTCACGGCCTGGAGTTCGAACATCGTCGCGTCGGAACCATAGGTCTGCGACAAACAGTGCGCATTGCCTCCCTTGCAGCTATCGGGGTTAAAGTTACCGGGTGAACCGCCACCGGTATTGTGTACTACTGCCTGTTGGCTGGCCTTAGTGCTATTGGTCTTGTTTGTCACCTGGAAAATATCGCCACCGCGGCAATTGCTTACCATGACTATGTCACCGGGCTGAATAGAATCATTCGTGGTGACGTGGACATTAGCCGAGGTCGATACGTTATAGGGCGGATGAATGGTCGCCTGGTCGGGTTTGGCGCCGCGCAGGGTGATACTGTCGGATCCGTTCAGGCCATCGCCTTCGGTACCACCGAGCAAGCCCTGACCGATGAAATCGTGGACTGCGGTATCGTAGCCGGCGCCAGCGGGGTTCAGGTTATTGACCAGGGTAGCGGTGTCTGCCGGGTCGAATATGGCGCAACCAAAGAAGCCCGCCATACGCAGATCCTGCGTCATCGTATCGAGTGCGAAGCGACCATTTTCCTGGATGCGTGAAATCGATTCGGAAAATGTATACGAAGTTCTATTGGCCAGGAAAACCTGGACGATGCCAGCGAGCAAAAACAGGCTGATGACCAGGGCCACCATCACTTCGACCAGAGACATACCGAATTGATGCTTGCATACTTGATGTTGGAATTTATTCATTGGATCATAGTTGCCGAAAAACAGGTTAAATCGGTCGCGGGATCGGTACCGCAATCGGTTCCGGTGGCACCGGTACCCTCGTCGTCCCACATCACCTGGATCAGCAGTTCATTGGCTACCGGGCTGGTGATAGTGCCCCTGCCCGCTGGCAGGTTTTGAATCAGGGTTGCCCAGTTCTGCGCGTCTGAAGTAATCAGTTGCGTGCTGGTACAGGCACTGGCTACACAGTCCTGCGCGTAGGTGTTGCTGGTATCGATACCGGCGTAGTTAACAAACTCGGCAAAATTTGCGCGAATTCGATCGGCCATGTCGTAGGAGATCCATACCGACTGGCTGTGGTGTAACGCGCTGTTGTTTTGCTTCATCGCGGTTATCTGCAGCGCGGCTATACCGAGTAGGCCGATAGAAATGACCAGTAGCGCGATCATCGATTCAATCAGTGATACGCCCTGTTGATTGTTCAGGTACATGATGCGCTGCCCCCTCTGCGTACACGGCCGGTGTTCGTTATGGATATTGATTTAACGTGGGCAGCACCACGATCATCACAAAGCGAAAAAACGCCGTTTGAATTAGGCGAAAATCCACGGTTATCGTAGACGATCATGGCACCAGTCGAGCTAACCAGGGTGGTACCACTGCCGTCCAGCGTCGCCTTGACGCGCAGAATCTGCTCGCCGGCAGTAAAAGTGGAACTGTTATCGGCATCGATAAACAGAATCCAGCCGCCAGCCCAGTTGGCACCCGAACAGGAGGTCAGATTACCGCTGGCACAGAGTATGACCTGCTGCCTTCGCGTTACCGCTTCGCTTCTTGCGTAGGCCAGGTGGCCAACCAGTGTGTTGATCTGGGTGACCAAACGCTCGTTTTTGATGAAGTTTCCCATCGCCGGGATAGCAAAAGCCATGGCCAGGCCGGCGATTGCAACCACGACCATCAACTCAACTAATGTAAATCCAGATAGTTTTTTCATGCCCTAAGCCTAATTGAATAAGTGATAATTTCCCGCGAAAGATGACGGGATATAAAAAAGTGCCGATAAACGGTGGCAGCCGGATCTATATGACCCGATAGATGAAGGTTCAGCGAAAATAGTGCGGCCGCAAACAACTGGCTTGACGGTTAGTAAGCTGACTAAGATTTTTCGATATAGCAGGATAAATTTTGGTTTCATTCGACTTTATTTCTGACCAGATTATTTTGCTGCAGAACCCTGGTTCGTTGGAGTTAAAGGGTTATAACCGATAGATTGGGGTTCATCTGATAGTTATGGACAAATGGCGCGTATTTGGGGATAAATGGGGCCCGGTTCTGAGTCTGCTTAAAAAACGGGCGGTGAGGGGCTCGATAAACAGTTAATATTCGATCATGAATATCAAATTTGGATCACCCGCAACTATCAAGAGCTATGTTCGCCGCGGCGGTCGACTGACCCCGGCCCAAAGGAAAGCCCTGGTAGACTACTGGCCGCTATACGGTATCGATTTCGCGCCATCACAGGTCGGGCTGGATGCTATTACCAGCGACTTCGAAGGATTAAAACTGGAGATCGGGTTCGGTAGCGGCGAGGCACTGGTCTCGATGGCTAAAGAAGATCCTGAGTGCCTGTACCTGGGTATCGAAGTCCATGAATCAGGCGTTGGTCGCTGCCTGAACAGTATCCATGCCAATGCAATTGACAATGTGCGGGTAATCAAGCACGACGCGATCGAAGTGATGCAGCAGATGTTACCCGCGCAATCGCTCGACCGCGTATTCCTGTTCTTTCCCGATCCCTGGCACAAGAAAAGGCACAACAAGAGAAGAATAGTCAATCAACGATTTCGGGATTTACTGGCCCGGCTGCTTAAGCCGGGTGCCTGCCTGCATCTGACAACCGATTGGCGGGATTATGCCGAGCATATGGCAGCCGAAATGCTTGCTGATTCGCGCTTTGAAAACCTGGGCGATGAAAATGGATATGCCGGTCGCCCCGCGTATAGACCGGCAACCCGGTTTGAAAATCGCGGTCTGAAGCTGGGGCATAGTGTCTGGGACCTGGTTTTCGAGAATATTAGTCCCGGTACGAACCCAGTGTGAATAACAAGGGCATTCAAAACTACTAGTTCCCTCTCCCAATTTGGGAGAAGGAATAGAAGTAGAATCGAGTTATAGCGATTTTAAACCGAGGATAAAACGCATCATCGTGCAATCTCAGTAAATGAGGTTCATCACGATCATCATTACCGCCAGGAACAGGATGGTCATAAAGATACCGGCTTTCATAAAATCGGGAACCCTGTAACCACCCGGACCCATGATCAGCGCGTTCACCTGGTGGGTGGGCAGTAAAAATGAATTTGACGTTGCCAGCGCCACGGTTAGTGCAAAAATGGCCGGGTCTGCGCCAACGCCGATCGCGATATTAACGGCCAGCGGTACGAGCAATACGGTTGCCCCGACATTCGACATGACCAGCGTAAAAAATGTTGCCAACATGGCAATCGAGGCCTGGATAACCCAGACCGGCATATCGCCGACTATCTGCAGGGTTTGTTCTGCAATCCATCTTGCAGTGCCGCTGGTTTCCACCGCAAGACCGAGCGGAATCAGGCTGGCGAGCAGGAAAACGGTACTCCAGGATACCGATTCGTAGGCCTCTTCCATTTTCAATACACCGGACAGCACCATGCCGACGGCTCCGGTCATCAGTGCCACCGAAAGACGTAAATCGGTAAACAAAACCAGCGATAGTGCAGTAGCAAAAAAGAAACTGGCCCAACCAAGCTTATTGGGTCGCGTTTCCTCGCGTGGATATTCACTGGTTACAATGACGAAATTGCGATCTTTCTCGAGACGCCCGAGCGCTTTCCAGGTGGTATGTACCAGCAGGGTATCGCCGGTTTCGAACGGTATATCGCGAATATTGTCCCCTTCGAACAGGGTTTCGCCACCGCGGTGTAAAGCGACCATCGCGATACCGTAGATTTTCCGCATCCAGACATCGCGGGCAGACTTACCCAGTAATGATGACCCGGGGGGAATGACGATTTCGGCGATACCAGCCTGGCTCGACGCCAGGACCTCGGAAAACACACGCAAACCTTTTTGAATTTTTAGCTCATAGGTATCTACGAAGTCTTTAAGGTGGGCCGGCGAGCATAATATACCGAGCGAGGAATTTTCGGTGATGTCGACATCCCGCGAGAGATCACCCTGCCCGGCCCGAACCTTGGTGCCGCTTGACTGAATCGCGATGACGCGAATCTTGTGTTTTGTTTCTATATCGTCAAGTACTTGGCCTACTAAAGGACTATCGGCGGGAACCATCACTTCAAATAGCAGATAATCGACACCGTACACTTCCTCGAGATACTTCGCGCTACCCGCAACACTGGCCCTGGTATCGCCGGATACCCTGGGCAATACGAATCTTCCCGCGACGACAAAATAAATAATACCGCTGGATACCAGCGCCAGCCCGATCGGCGCCACCGAAAACAGGCTCCAGGTGTCCATTTGCTGTTCGGCCGATAAACCGACATTCGAGGTTAACATCAGGTCGTTTAAAAGAATTAACGGTGACGAGCCTACCATCGTGACGGTACCGCCCAGAATCGCAGTGAATCCCATTGGCATTAACAGGCGCGACATCGGTAATCCGGTACGTACCGATATTCGGCTGACCACCGGCAGGAACAACGCAGCGGCACCCACATTTTGCATAAACGACGAAATGATACCGACAGTAGCGGATATGATAGGAATAATGCGAGCTTCGGTGGTGCCGCCGACCTTCAGGATAAAACCGGCCACCTGGCTCATCACGCCGGTCTTGTTAAGACCCGCACCAATAATCATCACCGCGATAATTGATATCACCGCATTACTGGAAAACCCGTCGAATAGGTGTTGAGTTGGAACCAGCCCCTGCTGAAGACCCACCGAAGACGCATACAAGGAGGATAAGCCAAGTATTACCAGGATCGAAACGGCAGCCACGTCGACGCTCACAATTTCAAACGAAAAAAGGTAGATCGTAAAAATCAGCAAACCGCTTACCCAGGCCACCTCGGTACTTGGTGCCACAAGGGTCATACCCCAGACCGCCAACACAAAGAAGGGTGCAGCGATAGATTTTTTACCCCGGGATATTTTAAGTTTCAAGCTCTGTTCGCTGCCTCATTACAGTTTTCAGCCGAGTTGGGGCGCCCCAATCAGTTGGTAAAATAAATACTGGTGCACCCCTTAGGGCGGTATAGTAGGCGTACACTGGTAATTAATACCGCTGTAGCGCTTCTGTAGCGCTTCGTTTTCAAATCAAAATATACAATCGTGGTATCAAAATTGCGAATCGGTACAAATTGAATTCAACTCGCATTCGAGTTACAGATCGCCAATATTAATTCCTGGATCCGCAGGTTGCCTGTGGATGCGCCGGGAACCAATACCGGTAGTTTACACAATTAAATATACCCGCACAAAATCTACACGAATATAAAGAACCCGTTAAATACACAGGATAATGCCTGTTGAGGTTCGCGATCGAACTTGAAAACCGATAAAATCGATTCGCAGAAAATTCCCTTATTGCATTAATACGGAGTACCTCCATGTCAACTAAACACCCGGTCGTAGTAGTAACCGGCTCTTCAGGAGCAGGCACCACAACTGTGAAAAAAGCACTGCTTTCCATCTTCTTGCGCCAGAAGATCAACTCGGTGGTTATCGAAGGCGACAGCTTCCACCGTTATGATAGGGAAGCGATGAAAACTAAAATGGAACAAGCTACGAAGGCAGGAAAAAATTTCAGCCATTTCGGACCCGGCGCTAATGATCTGCAACGACTGGCCGAACTTTTTAAAACCTATGGCGAAACCGGTGGCGGCCAAAAACGATTCTATCTTCACAACGATGAGGTAGCCATGGATCACAACCAGCGTCTTGGTCTGAATCTCGGCGCCGGTCAGTTTACACCCTGGGAAGAGATTGATGCCGGCACAGATTTGATGTTTTATGAGGGGCTACATGGCCTGGTAAAAACCGATTCGGTCGATTTAACCCAACATGTCGATTTGAAGGTTGGTGTGGTGCCCGTTGTCAACCTGGAGTGGATTCAGAAAATTCATCGCGATAGTGCGGATCGTGGATATAGTGAGGAAGTAATCGTCGACAATATCCTGCGACGCATGCCCGATTATGTAAAATATATTACGCCCCAATTTTCTGAAACCGATATTAATTTTCAGCGTGTCGCAACGGTTGACACCTCGAATCCGTTTATCGCGCGTGATATTCCAACGTTGGATGAAAGTTTCGTGGTTATCCGCTTCAGGAATCCGGACATAAGGCATACTGATTTCACCAATTTGTTGTCCATGATTGACTGTTCATTTATGTCACGGCGCAATACCATCGTCGTACCCGGGGGGAAAATGGGGATGGCAATGGAGATTATTTTTACACCGATTATTCACGAACTGATGGCGGGGCGGGTGGAGCCATAATGATTTCACGACCGGACCTGTGCCTGCGTTTCATTGTGTTGTAGAAGACGATGGAGCTGATCGATAGCCACTGCCATCTTGACGACGATCGATTCGACCTTGATCGCGATGCGGTCGTGGCGAGCGCCAATTCGTTAAACATAACCAAAATTATTATCCCCGCGACAACCGCAAACCGCTGGGCAAAGGTCAAGCAGGTAGCCCGGGAGTATGAAGGTGTCTATCCTTCCTACGGATTGCATCCGATGTTTGTTGAACAACATCAGGCGAACCATATTCGCGAACTCGATGAATGGCTGGATCGCGAGAAGCCGGTTGCGGTGGGCGAATGCGGTCTCGATTTTTATAATTCCAGAACCGACGAAAGGTGGCAGAAACAACTCTTTAACGAGCAGTTGCAACTGGCCGTGAATCACCAGCTACCGGTGATAGTTCATGCCCGCAAGGCAATGGACGAGGTGATCAGCCTGCTCCGAAAAAATACGCCCGTGGGTGGTGTGATTCATAGTTTTGCCGGCAGTTTGCAACAGGCGCAACAGATAATTGACCTGGGATTTAAGCTCGGAATCGCTGCCACGGTAGGATTTGAACGTGCGAAAAAGTTGCGCTCAGTGATCGCCAGTGTGCCCGATTATGGTCTGCTGCTAGAATCCGATGCACCCGACCAACCCGGTGCTGCACATCGTGGCGAGCGTAATGAACCGGCCTATATCGTGGAACACTTAAAAACCATCGCCACACTTCGCAATATCGCGGACGCGGAATTGATCGAAGTCCTGCAGCGCAACAGCTACCAGGTATTCAGGTTTTAGGCTCTCAAATATGAGCCAGACTTACTCGCGGTAACCGGTTTAAATCTAGCTTGCAGGAAATATCAGAGAAATTTTGCGCCCGCATCAGGTTTGCAACTTCTTCCTGCTGGTCAAAGCCATGTTCGAGCAGAAGATAACCGCCAGGATTAAGATAAGCTGGGGCTTGAGTAATTATCTTTTGCAACGCTTCGAGACCAGTCTCCCCGGGGCTGAGGGCGTCTCGTGGTTCGGCGCGCAAGTCACCGCTTTCAAGACAGGGGTGCATCGCAGGTATATAAGGTGGATTCGAAACAATCATTTCGAATTTACTACTGCTTTCTATTTGCGAAAACCAGTCGGACTGAATCCAGTCGATTGTTACCGAATGGGCAACGGCATTTTGTCTGGCTATAGCCAGGCAATCGGCCCTGATATCGGTTGCAATAATACTCATTTTGGGTCGATGTAGTTTCAGTGCTATAGCAATGGCGCCGGTGCCAGTGCCGAGTTCTAACAGGCTTGTAGAGGAATCGTCCGGGCACAGGTCGATTGCAGTTTCTACCAATGTCTCGGTTTCGGGACGGGGTATCAGCGTAGCAGGGCTGGTTTTCAGGGTCAGTGAATAAAATTCGCGTTCGCCCAGCAGGTAAGCGACCGGTGTTGGCAATACGCGTTTATCAATCAGTGCCTGGAAGCATTTCCAATCCCCAGACTCCAGTGGTTGCTCGGGCCAGCTATACAGATAGCTGCGTGGTTTACCGAGGCAATATGATAATAAAATTTCCGCATCGAGCTTTGGAGTATCACTGACGCTGGCACAGCGGTCTGTCGCCCATTCGATGGCTGAGTCGATTTTTTCACTCATTGCTTATGAACTGTTTCACTAACGATTCTGGCAAGCGGCAACTATAGTTAATCTGACTGTCATCTATTTCCTCCCCCTGAATAATGATGATGTCACCAGGCCAGGGATGGCCTACCTTTTCTTCGGCGCATTGCCGATTTCCTTAAGGCAAACTAACAGCTTGCCGGATTAACTTCCCCCAGGCCCCTGGCTATCTTCGGACAAATTAGCCAGTTGTTCCGCCTGATATTCATGCATTAACGGCTCGACCACGTGGCCAAGAGATCCCGAAAGAATTTCTTCTAGCTTATAAAGCGTCAGGTTAATTCTATGATCGGTGAGACGTCCCTGTGGGAAGTTATAGGTACGAATTCGTTCGGAGCGATCCCCGCCGCCGACCAGTGATTTGCGCTCGGCCGCCTGTTCCTTTTCCTGTTTTTGTTTCTCCGCATCATAGATTCGGGCCTGCAACAGGGTCATCGCCCGCGCCTTGTTCTTGTGTTGCGAACGTTGGTCCTGGCACTCAACCACGGTGCCGGTTGGCAGATGGGTCAAACGTATCGCCGAGTCGGTTTTATTCACATGCTGACCGCCTGCGCCCGACGCTCGGAAGGTATCGATGCGCAAATCAGCCGGGTTGATTTCAATCATCTGCACATCGTCGCCTTCAGGAATAATTGCAACGGTCGCTGCAGAGGTATGTACCCGTCCCTGCGATTCCGTTTCCGGAACGCGTTGCACGCGGTGCGCACCGGACTCGAATTTAAGATGAGAATACGCGCCCTGACCGATGATACGCGCGATAATCTCCCTGAAACCGCCGTGCTCACCTTCGCTGCTATTGAGTATTTCGAGCTGCCATCGCTGCGATTCAGCGTACCGGCTATACATGCGAAATAAATCTCCGGCAAACATAGCGGCTTCGTCTCCACCGGTTCCGGCGCGAATTTCAAGAAATACATTAGCGTTATCGTTCGGATCCCTGGGTAACAGCAAAGTCTGCAATTCGAGTTCCAGGTGTTCTATTTTCTCGTTGTTTTCAGTAATTTCCTGTTGCGCCAGTTCGCGCAATTCAGCGTCGTCTTCCGATAACATTTCTTCGGCGGAAGCGAGTGCCTGCTGGGCTTTTTGATAGGCGCTAAAGCTTTTTACCAGGTTCTCTAGCTGGGCATATTCCATCGACAGGCTGCGAAATTTGTGCTGATCGTTAATCGTTTCGACCTCGGACAGCAAGGCGGCAATTTCTTCGTGTCTTGCGCTCAGCAGATCCAGTTTGTTTAACAGGGATTGTTTCATCAGAGTTATGATTTATTAGATGATATCAGCGACTGTAAAAAACGTATGGTCGCCTGGTCATCAGATTCCAGTGCCTTCCGCATCTCGATGGTGGGGCCATGAAGCATTTTATTGGTCAGGGTATTGGCTAATCGTTGCAGTGCTTTTTCGGCATTGTGATCTTGCTGATATTGCGCTAACACACGCTCGATGCATTGTTGTTTTATTGCCTCTGCATTGTCACGCAAGAGTCTTATCTCATCGGCTGACTGGTGAGTTTTTAACCACTTTTCAAAGCTGTTGACTTCGAAATCGATAATTTCCTGCGCCGATTCAGCAGCCAACGCACGCGTACGCTGGTTTTCATCGACCACCTGTTTTAAATCGTCAACCGTATAGAGATAAATATCCTCCAATTCACCGACCTGACTTTCGATATCTCTCGGGACAGCCAGGTCAACCATAAATATGGGGCGACGCTTGCGTCGCTTGAGCGCCGTTTCGGTGGCGCCTTTGCCGAGAATCGGCAACTGGCTGGCTGTCGATGAAATCACGATATCCGCGTTGATAAGCTGCTGCGGCACATCACTGATAGAAACTGCCTGGGCGTCAACCTCTTTTGCCAGACTGGCTGCATTTTCGAGGCTACGGTTAGCGATCACCATAGAGCCTATATTCTGGCCCCGGAGGTGACGCGCTGCCAGTTCAATCGTTGCACCCGCACCAATCAATAACGCCTGTAGTTCGTCCAGCTCACCGAATATCTGCCTCGACAAACTGACCGCTGCGAAAGCGACCGACACGGGATGGGCACCAATCTCAGTGTCGGTACGAACGCGCTTGGCAACGTTAAAACAGTGTTGAAATAGTCGACCTAGAATTGAGTCGACGCTGTTACCATTACGCGCCTGGTCGAATGACTGTTTCAGCTGGCCGAGAATTTGTGGTTCCCCCATCACCATCGAGTCGAGTCCCGATGCGACGCGGAATAAATGGCGCACCGCTTCCTGGTCGGTGTATTGATATATATAAGGCGACAGCGCTTCAGAGCTCATTCCATGATAACCGCAGAGCCAGTGCGAAATAGCATCGCCGGTTTCACTGGAGGTATCGCAATAAATTTCGGTGCGGTTGCAAGTGGAAACAATAACGGACTCGTTGATCGTAGCGAATTTCTGAAGCTCGACCAGGGCCCTGCCCATCTGCTCCGGTGCAAACGCTACTTTCTCGCGGATATCAACGGGTGCAGTCTGATGATTGATGCCAAGCGACAATAGGGACATGGTTAAAAGAGGGATTGCGTGTTAGCAGGCAATTTTCCGGTATTGGTTCGCAAAATACAAGTTGATGCTAAACTAAAGTCGGCCAGGGACCTCTATGCCTGTCATCGGATCGCTACTGTAGCGCCCCATTGCAGGTGCAGTGGATTGAAATCTTCAGGAACAAATCTCGCCTGCGCTAATCAAACTAATCAGGAATTCTGAATCAAACACCATACAGAACCTCCGTATTAGGGCCTATGACTTCTCGCTTTTGAATCGGAGTGCTACACTCAATGTTTAGGGAATGAAACTGGTCGACCAAAAATCTTGAATATTACCTTGAAAAATGTAGACAGATTAAAAATAGCCTTGCTGGTTATCACCGCATTCTTGCTACCAGCTTGTACGGGATTGCAGAGTCCGTCATTACAAAATGAATCGCTATTGCAATCGGATATGGCCGAGATCAACCTTGTTACCCCGCAGCCAGACAATTTCAGTGATGATGCCTATCATTTAATGGTAGCGGAGATCGCGATTATGCGTGGCCAGACAGATCTGGCTGTGCAATATTATCTGAGTGTCGCCAGATCCCAGAATAATCCGGATATCGCCGAGCGAGCAGTACGCATAGCGGTATATGGTCAGAACCTGGATGCGGCTACAGATGCTGCCCAGCGCTGGGTCGAACTGGCGCCCGACCAGGTTGAGGCGCGTCAAACTATCGTGGCGATCTATATACGTCAGGATAAAGCCGAAAAAGCCTTTCAATACCTGGACGACATTATCGATACTAGTGAAATGTCCGAAACAAAATTGTTCGGCTCGGTGCTGACGGTGCTGGCGAGGGAAAAAAATGTTACCACGGTACTAGCAGTAACCCGCCGAATCGCACAGAAACATCCGGAACGAGCCTACGCTCAATTCTTACACGGCATGTTGGCTGCCCATGGCGATCAGTCTTTGGAAGCGCTGGAGTATCTTGATAGGGCGTTGGTTATTCAGGATATTGAGGGGGCGCACAATGCAAGAGCCAATTTGTTGCTAAAACTGGACCGGCGCGAAGAGGCGGTTATCAGTTTGCACAAAGCTGTGCTTGCAAGACCGGACAACCAGAAACTGCGATTGACCTATGCACGATTGCTGGTCGATGTTAAACAGTATGAAAAAGCCAGGGTCGAATTCGAAATTCTGCATCGCGCGTCCCCACAGGATGCCGATCTGTTATATAGCCTTGGGTTGTTATCGCTGGAGTCGCAGCGACTCGACGATGCCGAGAAGTATATGCTGGATCTGGTGCAGATGAACCAACGCGAGGGCGAGTCGCAGTATTATCTGGGCAGGATCAATGAAGGCCTGGGGCGTTACCAGAAAGCGATCGACTGGTACCGGCAAGTGCATATTAGCGAATATCTTTTTGACGCAAAATTACATATTGCTGATTTGCTGGGTAAAACCGGGCGTTATGATCAGGCGCATGATCACCTCGAGGCGATGCTTAAGGGCAGTCAGTCAAATGGTTCGCTAGTTCGCATCTACCTGGCTATCGGCGAATTATTGCGTTCAGAGGCACGCTTTGAAGAGGCGGTTGAGGTTTATACGACTGCTCTGGGTATAGTTCCCGGCAATACTGACCTGTTGTATTCTCGAGGTCTGGTTGCGGAACGAATTGGACGCCTCGATATTCTTGAACAGGATATTCTCAAAATATTGAAAACCGAACCGAACAATGCGCATGCGTTAAATGTGCTTGGATTCACACTGGCGGATCAGACCGATCGATACCGGGAAGCCTATGGCTACCTGCAACGCGCCATCGAAATCAGGCCAGATGATGCAGCAATCATCGATAGTCTGGGCTGGGTCAATTATCGTCTGGGTAACTATGACGAGGCAATTCGATTACTGCGACGCGCGCTGGCACAATTCGATGACAGTGAAATTGCTGCGCATCTGGGTGAGGTGCTCTGGGTTAGTGGTGCCAGGGGCGAAGCCAGAAGCGTTTGGCAGAAGGCGCTGAGAAAGGTACCCGATGATCCACTGTTGCAAAAAACCATACAACGCTTTATTCAATAATACCGCACGCGTTCAGTTCGACAGATATCCGGGTACTACTCATATGCGCCGTTGCATGAATTCGTGAATTTTATTCCGTTTCCCCGTTCCATGCCGCCAGGCAGACAGTATTTGCTGCGTATTGTAAGCTCGCTGTGGCTGATCATGTCGCTGGCCGCCTGTAGCAGTTTGTCTGAACTTCCTGTAACCGATGAAAGTTACCGGAACTGGGCCGCGTATCAGGAGCAATTACACGATATCGATAGTTGGGAAATTCATGCGCGCGCGGTAATAATTGTCGGCAGGGAGGTTTACCAGGTTGGTATCAGCTGGCAGCGTGAAATCGACCAATTTGTTATCGGCATCGAAGCGCCGTTCGGGCCGGGCGTGTTTCGCCTCGAATCTAATCTACAAGCTGATGGCTTGCCACCGATTCAACTGTCAATGCCCGACGGCCAGGTTTTATATGATGAATCGGCAGAAGCCCTGCTGCTACGGGTGCTCGGCTGGGCAATCCCGGTTAACGGGTTGAGGTCATGGGTAAAAGGGTTACCGCTCCCGGACACGGAACATAGCTTAGAATTGCGTGCCAGCGGACGATTAAAGTCTCTGCGGCAGCAAGACTGGGAGATCAGTTACCTGGATTATTTCGATGATGATACTGCGGCACAGGGGTTGCCCAGGAAGATGTATCTAAAACATCAGAAGCTGGCACTGAAAATTGTCATCGAACGCTGGCGTCAATTCGAGTCACCTGTTAATTCACCGCTATTATTTCCCGATTTTAATTAGTCAATAGTGAATCACCTGTCCCTGCAATCGCCCGCCAAGCTAAACCTGATGTTGCATATCACCGGTAGACGCGATGATGGCTACCATTTGTTACAAACGGTTTATCAGTTCATCGACCTGAGTGATCAAATGGAATTTCGTTTGACCTCGGATGGTTCAATACAGCGAAATAATAGCAATACGCCTGTTAGCGAAGCTGAAGATATTGTGATTCGAACCGCACTATTATTGCAACAGCAGTTCCGCGTAGAATCGGGTGTACAAATATCGATAGATAAACGTATTCCGATTGGCGGCGGGCTTGGAGGCGGTAGCTCGAATGCAGCGACGACATTGCTTGCACTGAATCGATTGTGGAATCTTAATCTGGAACTGACCGAACTAGCTGCAATTGGGCTCGGGCTGGGAGCAGATGTACCGGTGTTTGTGATGGGCAGGGCCGCCTGGGCAAGCGGCATTGGAGAACAGTTAAGTCCAATTGAATTAAGCGAGCACTGGTATCTGGTGATTCATCCTGGAGTGCAGGTTTCGACTGCGGAAATTTTTGCAGCGGAGGAATTGACACGAGATTGTGATGCAATCACAATACGCGCCTTTCTGAGTGGATCGGGCATTAATGTCTGCGAAAAAGTTGCCTGTAAGCTGTATCCAGAGATACAGCTGGCAATGGACTGGTTAAACCAGTATGGCAAAGCCCGAATGACTGGCACTGGCGCCTGCGTATTCGCGGCTATCGATAGCCTCGAACAGGCGGAAGGTGTAGTATCCCGCGCACCGGAGCAATGGGACAGTTTCGTCGTAAAAGCGATGAATAAAAATCCGGTAGTAACGCAATGCCAAATGCGCCGGTAATGCGAGCAAAAAAGAGTTGATGGGCCGTCGCCAAGCGGTAAGGCACCAGGTTTTGATCCTGGCATTCGTTGGTTCGATTCCAGCCGGCCCAGCCATATTTTGAGATTGAGCGAGAAATAATGGATGGTTGTTAGTGTAGGCACAAACGATTTGATGGTCTTCACAGGAAACGCTAATCCCGAGTTATCGCGGACCGTGGCGCGAAACCTGGATATTCCTATTGGAAACGCTTCGGTGGGAGTATTTAGCGACGGTGAAACCTCGGTCGAGATCGGTGAGAATGTTCGCGGCAAGGATGTATTTATCATACAGCCGACCTGCACGCCGACCAATGACAACCTGATGGAGTTACTGGTCATGATCGATGCGCTAAAACGCGCATCGTGCGACCGCGTTACTGCAGTCATCCCGTATTTCGGTTATGCACGCCAGGACCGCCGGGTTCGATCACAGCGGGTTCCGATTACCGCCAAGGTGGTTGCGACTATGCTTAGCAGTGTAGGCGTCGATCGGGTCCTGACTGTTGATTTGCACGCTGATCAGATCGAAGGTTTTTTTGAGTGCCTGGTGGACAATGTCTACGCATCGCCAATCTTGATGGGCGATATCTGGAAGCAGAAATATCCCGATATGATAGTCGTATCACCCGATGTCGGTGGTGTGGTGCGGGCCAGGGCAGTGGCAAAACAACTCGACGATGCAGAACTTGCAATCATCGACAAACGTCGACCTCAGCCGAATATGGCGAAGGTGATGAATATCATCGGCGAAGTGAAGGGCAAAACCTGCATCATAGTCGACGACATGGTCGATACCGCGGGAACCCTGTGCCAGGCGGCAGCGGCGCTGAAAGAACGAGGCGCGAAAGGCGTATATGCCTATTGTACGCATCCAGTATTGTCTGGCAATGCGATAGAAAATGTCGAAAAATCGGTACTCGACGCACTGGTTGTAACCGATACGATTCCACTCTCGGCGAAAGCTGAAAAGTGCGACGGCATTCGCCAGGTATCGGTTGCCGGAATGTTGGCGGAAACGATTCGCCGCATTCATTTCGAAGAATCGGTTAGTTCATTGTATATGGATTGACGATAGTTCCTTCCTGGTCGCGAGGAAGGTTTCCGTCATTAGACGGTTTTTTGTTTTTTGGAGTAGAGTAATGTCAGATAATATCCAACTGAATGCTGAACCACGGGCAGATTCAGGGAAAGGTGCGAGCCGCCGCCTGAGACGCACCGGACTGGTTCCAGCAGTCGTATACGGGGGCGATGGTGACACCCAGTCAATCAGCCTTGTTCACAACGAATTTAGTCATGAACTTGAAAATGAAGCGATTTATACACAGCTAATCGACCTCAACATAGGGCAACAAAGCGAAGAAGTTATCTTGCGCGATCTGCAGCGCCACCCGTTCAAGAACCGGATCCTGCACGCCGACTTTTTCCGCATCGACAAGAAGAAGCCGATTAACGTGGTCGTGCCTATCCATGCGGTCAATACCGATGATTGTGTTGGCGTGAAACTGGATGGTGGCATGTTGACTCAGGTAGCCACCGAAATTGAAGTAATCTGCCTGCCGAAAAACCTGCCGGAATATCTCGAGGTTGACGTAATCGAGCTGCATCTTGGCGAAACCATACACCTCTCCGAACTCGAGATACCCGAGGGCGTCGAGATCGTCGCACTGACCTATGGTGAAGATCACGACTCCGGCGTTATATCGGTGGTGAAAACTCGTGCGGAAGAAATTATTCCCGATGAGGCCCCTGAAGATATCGACGAGGAAGGCGAAGGCGCAGCCGAAGGCGAAGGCGAAGAAGGTGGCGAAGAGTCATCTGAAGGAGGCGAAGAGGCCAGCAAAGGGGCCAGAGAAGAGTAACACCACTCGTGGCTGCGCTTACCGCGGACATTCGTTTGATAGTCGGCCTTGGAAACCCCGAGGCCGAATACGGCGATACCCGGCACAATGCCGGTTTCTGGTTTCTCGATTTGCTGGCAAACCATCTGTCTCTGTCGTTTCGATATGAAAAACGATTTAATGCCGATGAAAGCAAATATCGCTCGGGTGACAGGGACGTTATTCTGCTCAAACCCCAGACCTTTATGAATCGCAGCGGCCAATCGGTTGGTGCTGTGATGCGTTTTTACAAGATGCAACCACAGCAAATTCTGGTTGTCCACGACGAACTCGATCTGGCACCGGGCGATAATCGCTTAAAGCAGGGCGGCGGTCACGGTGGGCACAATGGCTTGCGCGATACCGTCAGTCACCTGGGTGACAGGGATTTTTTCCGTTTACGTGTCGGCATTGGTCATCCCGGTGATCGTGATCAGGTCATTAATTATGTACTTCATCGTCCCTCGGTAGAGGATAAGGAATTGATTCAAACGGCTAACCAGCGCACGCTCGAAGTCATGCCGCTGCTGTTCGAAGGCAGATTCGACAAGGCGATGCAGGCATTACATGCCCCGATCGCGGATTAGCCCATGGGATTTAAATGCGGCATCGTTGGACTCCCCAACGTAGGTAAATCGACACTGTTCAATTCGCTGACCAAAGCAGGAATTGCGGCCGAGAATTATCCGTTTTGCACCATCGATCCGAACATCGGTATTGTAGAGGTACCCGATTTACGCCTACAGCACCTGGCTGAAATCGTCAAACCAAAGAAAACTATCCCTACTACCATCGAATTCGTCGATATCGCGGGCCTTGTCGCCGGGGCGTCGAAAGGCGAAGGCCTGGGTAATCAGTTCCTCGGGCACATCCGTGAAACCGATGCCATCGCACAGGTAGTACGTTGTTTTGAAAACCCGGACATCGTGCATGTCAGTAATAAGATCGATCCACTGAATGATGTCGAAACCATCAATACCGAATTATTACTGGCGGACATGGAATCGATTGCGCGCCAGACCGAGCGAGCCGGTAAGATGGCTAAATCAAACGATAAGGAAGCAAAGGCTAAACTTGCCTTTATGCAGGCAATACAGGCACATGTGGAAGCAGGTAACAGCGCACGAGGTTTCGAGTTAGAGGATCAACAGCGTCACTGGATGAAGGGTTTGCATCTGATCACCGCGAAGCCAACCCTGTATATTGCTAATGTCGCCGAAGATGGTTTCGTAGACAATCCGCATCTCGACGAATTAACAGCGTATGCCGAATCAGAGGGTACCGAAGTGGTCGCCGTTTGTGCTGCGATCGAATCGGAACTGGCTGAACTCGAAGCCAGCGAGGCAGCCGAGTTTCTCCAGGAACTGGGGCTGGAGGAACCCGGTCTCGACCGGGTCATCCACGCGGGCTATCGCCTGTTAAAATTACAAACCTACTTTACTGCCGGTGTTCAGGAAGTTCGTGCCTGGACCATTCGTCAGGGTGAGACTGCGCCAAAAGCTGCCGGGGTAATCCACACCGACTTCGAAAAAGGTTTTATCCGCGCCGAGGTTGTCGGTTATGACGATTTCATTGCTGCTAGAGGCGAGCAGGGCGCAAAGGATGCCGGGCGTTGGCGCCTCGAAGGCAAGGACTATGCCATGAGCGAAGGCGACGTAGTGCATTTTCGCTTCAACGTTTAACCTGCGTTTCTCACCACTGAATGTCACGGTAGAAGAGTGATGAGAATTACCGGACCGGGCTTGACAGGGAGCGGCCTTCAAGCGAAAATCGCGCTCCCCTCGACCGGGCAACCCGGTCTGTTAGAGTCAAATGCAATGGCTATGTAGCTCAGCTGGTTAGAGCACATCACTCATAATGATGGGGTCCCCTGTTCGAATCAGGGCATAGCCACCATTTTTTTCAATAATAATCAATAAGTTATAAGATATAGTTGTGTGAGAGAATTAAATTCAATGTCCAGGGTTACACAGGGGTTACGGGAGAGTTGATTTTCCCGCTTTCAAAAATTCGTCAAACTAACACAAGGTGTGAAATATTGGCCAAATCGACAGCCTTCATTAATTGTGCATCTCTAGTTTTTGGCCTACTAACTTACCTTTATTCCAGGGATTTTGATCTTTATGATTATGGTGTAGATAGGTCATATTGATTCCTACTGTTGTTTGTTGGAATCAAATTATGAGCCAGCGTTTCTCGTTAGCGGACATTCAATACAAGAATCTTAAATACCGCTTACGGCACGCAGCGGACCTTCGCGGGGTGGGGCTGGATTACGGCCAGCAACAGACCCTCGGCTTTAATTTACAGATGTTTTGGTAAATGAGAACGGATGTCTTCGATACTGTGGCTAACCAGATTTTTGTTTATCTCGCCAACCAGTAGTCCAGTACATTGTTTGCTTAAACTGGACCGCAATAAACCAAGAAATTTTGGTGATGCGACCAGGTATATTTTGTGCAGATCACTGCTCTGGCGGAGCTTATCAATTTCGCCGCATAACTCACAAGCAAAGTTTCCTGCATGCTTCTGATGGGCTGCATTTTCATGTCCCATTGTATGTCTACCGTAACCTCCGGAATCAATTTCATTGCCCGTTCCATCGGTAACAAGATCTTGCTCTCTAAGGCGACTTTCGGGATGAACGAAATCTCTGTCTTCGATTAAAGGGTCGTACCCACTCTCTGCCAACAGGATTCGTGCTTTACTACTATCTGCAACAACTACACATATGGACATTTTCAATCCTCCTTTATCTAATGATATATATCAAAATATACCTATGAGGTTGAACGATCACCGACATAGATCAAGTTTTCTATGGAATATTGGAGGCGCTTTTATTATCAGGTTAAAGCCGTATGTCTTAGTTGAGTCGATTTCGGAAGCCTTTTTCCTCCGCGAGAACCTTTTTTCTCAACAACAGACGCTCAATCGTGCAGCACAAGCCTCGCCTTTCGGCCAGGAGCAGTTGCTCGTAGTTATCAGGTCATAACGCTTATTTAATTCTCAAACTATTCGTGGTCTGACCCCTATTATTCAACGCACCGTTTCGTAATACTGCAGGCATTCCGATTCGCGCCCACGCACCACACGCCAGCCTTGCAGGCTGCCATGCGTCTCAGTGACCACGGTGTGCTGTCCTTCGCGGTGATGGTCGTCATAAAAGTAAATCACGACCCAGTCTGTAATGCGCCCGAGTTGATGTGCACGCGCCGTATTGGAGTAGAGCGCGGTCAAATGCCAGTGATCATGAGTCGTATGTAAAATCGGTAACCAGGCCTTGTTTTCAGGATTGAAACGTTTCGGCGTAATCCGCGGCAGTTTGCCAGCCGAGGCTTTTTGCTGGTACTCGTTATCCACGCGCAGAATCAGTTCGACTGGCGGGACGTTGCTGGCTCGAGCGACTGGCCTGAACTGCCGGTGCTGCTCGTCGAGGTGTTTTTGCAGCCAGGCCTCGATCGCTTCGCGGCGCTTGCTGCCGAGGCCTTCTACATTGTGCAACTGACCTTCGTGCACCGCGTTTTCCAGCGCTTCGAGGCTATCGACGTGCAACTGGTCATGAATACGCTCAGCCAGCGCTCTGCCGACGGTTGGAATCGAACGGAAAAGCTCGATTGGATCGGCAGCGCCCCTGAGGTTTTCGAGGCGTGACATGCGCCCGGTGGCGACATACTCGTAAATCGAGCGCGCAATGCCTTCGCCGATGCCAGGCAGCTCGACCAGGCCCTTGATACCCTTCGCCTGCATGAGCTCTACGACGTTTCTTCCCAGGCTGTCGAGCTTATCGGCGGCGTGCAGGTAGGCGTTAACACGAAATGGGTTGGCTTGTTGCGCTCTCAATAGCTGCGCGATTTCACGCAGTTTTGTGGCTACCTCGTGGTTGAAAGTCTGCATTTGTAAATCCCCTCAACTTTTTCAATAGCTGGAATTGTAAACACCCCATTCTTAACACAACCAATTCATGAGAGCTTTAACTTATTAGTAAAAAATGGGGTATTATTCTCGAAAGCTGACACTGAAATGCGCTAACTGGGCTTCTGGGTTCGGCCAGGAGCGGTCATTCGTTTAAGCCTTCAAGAAGGCAGTAATCGGCACTAAGCAGACGCTAATACCAAAGTAAAAATTAGTGTGTAAAGAGCTGCTGGCCAATGTGTTTCAAATCTTGTTTCCGAAATCGAACGCTAAAAAAACAGGCACGAACTACGCTCGTGCCTGTCATGGTTTTGGGTTAACTTTTTAGATTACAATATCTAGCGGAGGCACCAGGGGCACACAACCATCACCAAGCCCATCATCAAATTCTACAGTGAACGTGTTAATGGCGGTCACGGGCATACACAATTGGGTATTATCGGCACCCTCAACGTTTAACTCGCCACTGGTAAATTCAGTAGAGAAAAAATTACCCAGTAACGGCTGCACTGTAGTGATCAGATAACCCCCGCCGGGTATTCCGTCCAATGAAAAGCTCGGAGTAAGGGAAAGGTCACCTGTACCATCATTTCCAGATTCAGTAAAATTCAATACGGTGGTGAAAGTGTCGATACCATCACTGAAAACGAGTGAGCCGCCAAAATGGAAACTGTAGTCCAAAGTGGTATCGTTCCAGCTGCCTTCATAGGGAAAAGTGCCATTAAAGGAATAACCCGGCAAAGATCTCACAGTCGGCAAATTTAATCTCACCCGATACACTGGTTGCGTTTTCGGTAAAGGTGTCAATGGCTGTACCAGTGACGCAAAAAAATACACTTACGTCCTCTGTTTTGCCAGCTGTTTTTGATCCTAAATTTCGCTTTCTTTTAGTAACCTGGTCAGTCACCAGTTTGATTACTTGCGGGATAGAAGGTGGTCCTTCTGTTTTAGCGGCGAACCCGAAAAGGATACCGGTAAATTCCAGTGCGGAATTGGCGATAGCCTCAGCATTCGTAGCGTCAATTTTTACCGCACCAGCCGGTAGCGTGGGAGTAGGAAAGTTAACAGCACCGCCTCCACCACCGCCTCCACCACCGCCACAGCCAGCCACAATCAGCAATAAAGCCAAAGCGGCAATAAATCCACATAGTTTTCTCATTTTTAAGCCCCCCTAAGTTAGACTAGGAATTAACTTTCTTTTATTGTTTCTATTAGGCGGTCGCTGCAATGAGCAGCTAATAGAAGGGTGGTCGTCAGCCCTGAGTGGTAAGAGCGCGCTTATTGATTGCGCTTGAGGAAACTATACATCTGACTATCCATAAAGTTCTTGATCCAGATCAACCCAGGAATGACTTTAGTTGATGTACCCTAATACAAGTTATCCCAGGTGCTAACAATCCCACCCACACAAGTGAATATTAGCTCTTCTCAACCTGGGATACATTTAATGCCTAGTCTCCGGATTGGGCATTTTTTTGCCAAGGATGGCTGAGTGTAGCTCCATTCCACCCTGTTGAGACTTCGGTTTCTCAGGGGGTTTTACTTTATTTCGACCCGCTGGCATCATGGTTGTAAGTAATCTCCCCTTGAGGACGCCACTTTAAAATGTTTAATATCAAAGACTTATCGACTAGCTAGTTTTTATTTGAATTTACACAAAATAATTTTGGTTGATATTCAATTCGAGGGATATAAACGAGTATAATAAGAGGAGAATCGAAAACTTTATATTAGTGCCGGGGTGTAATCTGTGAATGATGTGTCGGAGCTACATGTTATGGCTACAAAGCTGGTTCATTGGCCGTCTGGGCCTACTTATGCGTGCGACCATCATGCCAAAGCATTACAAAGGATAGGATCTGCAATGAAGATACACCTTGCCATTGAGGAATACGCCAGTGGTAACAGGAAATGTACCAACTGCTTCAACGAGTACTCTATTGCCAAGGGTGATTCAGATTAAGCAGTAGCCGAATTCGGCGACCGTGCCTGTATTCAAGATCGATCTACGAGATTCCTAGATTCTCGGTAATATCACTATCTTCAACTACCCTATTTCCTTCGATCGCTCTCCAGGGTGTATACCTATTTTCATCGAGATCGAGTTTTACTAACCAGCCATTCCTGATGCAATAATTAACAAATCCTTCACCACCCGCCGGGTGATCATGTGTGCTGCAACGTATTACCAGATCAAGAAGGATGGCATCTCCATGTTTATCCAGATAAATTTCCAGTCTATGCCAGGTATCGATATCCCGCTGATCGGTAAACTTCGGTGTGCGTGCAATACGGAATCTATTTTTCATTTTATCCCTGATCGATATAACATCCCTGGATAATTTAGCATAGTTACCTAACACTTGACAGGCATGGCTGAGTGTAAGTTGATCTAAATCATATTAGACAGTGGTTGTTGATTTCTTTGTTGGTAATCGTACTGTTTTTAAGGTGAAAATAACCGGGTTTATACCGATCCACCAGACTTAATACTGAGATACACCACACCATTTTGATGAGCCATATTAACTGCGCCACCGATTAAAATTCTGGAGACCTGTAAAAGGTCATTTGCAAATCATTGGCCATAAATTCTAAAGGCCCCCTATGGGCACGGAGCCGCCCTTGAGCGATGAAATCTGAACGGCAGCTTTCCCCTTAGCAGACCTTCAAAATCCCCAGATTAACTTCTGCTTACGGCACACAACGGACCTTAGTAATACGAAGTGCGAAGGCTGATGTATACTGCCAGGCACTAATTGGGACCCGATATTCTAATTTTGATATCAAGATAAGAAATCTAAATGCTTAACAAAAACTTTCACATCCATACCTGTATTAGAAAGTTTACACTTCTCTGTATGGACGCGAATGGACACTTATTGTGGCTGTTAGGTGTGCATATGAAAATTGTGCAGTTCTAGCTTAAGGGACTAGGCGGAAAAAATGACAATGACGCTTGTTAGCGAAGGCGATCTTAGGAATATGATGCAAGCAAGAATAAGAAATTAATGAAGAATTGGATGGTCATTACAGATAGGTTATCACTAACTCTGTTTAGTGACATGAATCAGATGAGGCAGGCCGTAATTACTGTCGTAGTAGCCACAGTTATAGGAGCTGGTGGGGCAAATGGGCAGACGGCAATCCCAGTAAATTTATCTCTTGAGCAATCAGTGGATGATTACAATTACATATCTACTTTTGATATGCCGATTCAATACATACCTAGAGAAAAAGCTTTTGATTTTGTTCGTAGAGCAACACATGAAGCAACAAAAGAAAGGATGTGGGCATATGTTCCTGGAATGCTTGTGCTACTCGGAAAAGAAACTGATTTAATCGATTCAGTGGAAGCCAATATGGAAATATTAACTGCTTTAATGAAAAATTATAGTGAATTAGATTTATTGCATACGCATGTTAAAAGAAATTTTTTGTGTATTGAGTCTGAAAATCTAGTTAATTATTCTATAAATGATTATTCATGTAGATCTCAAATTGTTGAAAATTTGAAAAATGCCGTTCCCAGCCCATACGATCTGTCAAATGCAATACTTGCAGCCGCTTTGTACAGCTCATTACAACCAAACGGTTGGAATTTGAGTAATTTTGTTTTTACGCCAATAAGTGAAGTTCGATATAGTTCAACTCCTACCGGAACATATCGTCTCAAGTTGCGAGGAGACAGGGCATTGAGAACAAAGATGGGCATGATCGGCTCTTACAGTCGTGATTTCCCGGAAGAAATAGTTCCAAAGCTTACAAGCGGTGTTTTATCCGTAGAAGAAATGAGGCCATATGTACAAAAGCTTGTTAATCGATATGGACAATTTAAGGAATTCACAATGAGTGTTGCAAATCCCAAATAGTCAGTCGGGTAAAAACAGATGTAATCTGAGCCTCTGTTTTCTCCAAAGCAGGTGCTGAAAAGTACTACCTGGGCTTCTGAGAACGGCACATAGTAGACCTTCAGCGTGAGAGGACGAAATGGTCTTGTATGGTTTCAGTGAAGCTGATTAACTGACTCTCGCCCTATCTCAACGCCATTAAATTGGCAATCAAAGCCTTGTTTGCGAGGCCCATTTCCTCGGCGATCTTGTGCGCGAGATCGGCTTCTGGGCCACAACAAATAACTGTCGCCTCGTGGTGAGATTCTGTAGCCTGCTCGACTGACTTAATCAACGCAGCCTCCAGAATTTGCGATATGTTTTCGCGCTCATCTTCGGAAAGATCGGCTGATATTGCATCCTCGAGCGCTAAGTTCGTTTCCTTGAATATTTTTTCTAGCGACATGGTTTTGCTCCACTCGTCAGTGAAATTCTACATTCTACAGTCATACACAGTTTTGCGTTAGCCCTGCTTGACTCTAGTTAGGCGAAATCGATGGGCTCATTTTCTATTAAAATCCGTGTAACATCATAGGGAATGACTCCTTCGGGCACGGAGCCGTCCTTACACGATGAATTCTGAACGGCAGCTTTCCCCTTAGCGGTCGTTCAAATTGTCTGGATTAACTTCAGCTCTCGGCACATTGCATTCATTGATTTATTTCGTGATATATTTGGTTAAAATAAATTGGTAGGTAATGAATCATTATGTTCAAGATAGAATTAAATATAGGGATGTTCCTTGGGATTCTTCTAGCTATTGTAATTTCGTTTGTAAATGCGCCGGCGATTGCTGGTGAAAAGCCAAAATTGATTTTACAGATAACGGTCGATCAGTTTCGTGGGGACCTTCCAACTCGCTATTATGACCGGTTGGGAGAAGGGGGCCTTAGATACTTATTGGACAAAGGCGTGGTCTACAACAACGCGCATCATGCCCATGCAAACACCGAAACCATTGTTGGACACGCGACTCTCGCCACTGGTGCCCATCCATCAGAGCACGGGATGATTGGTAATATTTGGTTTGACCGATCGACAGGTGTGACTACCTATAATATCGAAGACCCTAATCATAAGTTGTTAACCGAGGGTGCGGAAGTGGATGCCAGCACCGAGATTGATCCAACTCAAAAAGCAGCATCGAGTGATGGACGATCACCTGCTTCTATTCTTACAAGCACCTTTTCGGACGAGCTGTCTTCACTAACTGCCGGAAAAGCAAAAGTATTCGGTATTTCGGTCAAAGATCGGGGAGCGGTTTCCATGGCAGGACATTCCGGGAAAGCGTTCTGGTTTTCAAAAACGACCCGCGAATTTGTTACCAGCAGCTATTACTACAAAAAATATCCGCAGTGGGTGCTCGACTGGAATGCAAAAAAACTGCCCGAACAATATTCGGGCAAAGCCTGGGAGCTAATGCATCCCATAGACAGGTATTTGTTTGGCGACAGGGATAACCAGGAGTGGGAGTTTGACCTCGCCGGATACGGGCGGACTTTTCCTCACCAATTCAAAACGACCGATAACAAGTACTTCTCCACTTATCTTACAGTTAGCCCTGCAGGCGACGAGCTCACCGTAGAGTTTGCTAAAGCTGCTATCGATGCCGAACAGATTGGCAGCGATGACATTACTGACTTCCTAGGCATCAGTTTTTCTGCCACCGATTATATTGGACATTTTTTCGGGCCGTCAAGTCTGGAGTCAGAGGATAATATTCTGCGGCTCGACCGTACACTGGCAAACCTGTTTGCGTTTATAGACCAGAAAATTGGCTTGGATAATACCTTAATCGTTCTCTCCGCCGATCACGGAGGTCCAGAGGCTCCTGCATATTTAAAATCACTGGGAATACCAACCGGCTATATTTCTCCCGATAGCTGGGACAAGCAACCCGCAATCGACAGAATCAAAAGAAAATTTGGCATTTCCGGAAAACTCATCGAAGGATATGATCATCCATACATTTATCTCACCAACAAAGTGATCGGCAATCCGGAAGTCGATTTGATTGCGCTTGAAACGGCGATTGTTGATGAACTGGTTCGTTTTCCAGGCGTATCGACCGCTATCTCTAGTATCGCTTTGGCACGAGGTATCGTGGTTGATAATTATCTTACACGGGCGATAACCAATAACTACCATCCTAAGCGATCCGGCAATGTCTATGTCGTTTTTGATCCGGGTTGGTTTATCAACGATCTGGATGGCATTTCTGCGGCAGTAGTACACGGCTCTCCGTGGCCATATGATACTTTTGTTCCAATTATTTTTGCAGGGTACAACCTTATGCCACAAACAGTTTCACGTAGAGTTCATACGGTTGACGTTGCGGTTACCTTAGCAAATATCATCGGCACCAACCTACCTTCTGGTGCTAGTGGAAACGTACTTTTAGAAGTAGTAGAGCAGTAGGTGAAAAAAGAAATCGAATATAGAGTAAATTAGAATTTGAATCGTATTTTACAAATGGTGAATTCCCATTTTCCATCACACGAGGATGGGACTAGGTACCCTCCAATCTGCGCCCGTTGAACTAGCATTGATCGTGGATTGCTCCCAATTAATTGAGTGCGCCAAAAAAAGCTCACGAAACGTGAGCCTTTCTTGATTTACAAACCCGAATCCCTAGTAATAAATGGCAGGAAGATCGCGCGGTGGCACCGTGTTATCGTCTGATATCAATATTATGACCCGGTCGAGTTCTTTATTGAATTTGAATATTCCGTCGTACAGCCTGGAGACCTGGGTGCCGGTGTCTCGTCCCACATCAAAGGTTTCAGCGAGCGAATAGGTAGCGATGTGCATTTGCGGCATTTCGACTTCGTCGACCTTTTTGCCGTTGACGTACAGCTCGCCATCACCGCCAAACTGCCTGGTTTTTATGAAATTAAATTTCAGCTCGGTTTTTCCTTTGGGTAGGGGCGGCGACTCCAGGATGTAGTGTACACCGTCGAGAAAGTTATAGTCGTAGTACAGGCGGCCGCCCTTGATGAACATAGTGTAACCACCGGTCATGCCGCCGACCGCGACGATGACACCCTCTTCATCACCCTTGAGATCAATTTGCGTTTCGATCGTATGCGCACGGTTTTTAACCGGTGCCGACGATTTTTCGGCAATGCGAACTGCGCCCGGCGCGTAGTAGATGAACTCTTTCTGGTCACCGAACAGACGATCCTGCTGCGCACCGAGGCGTTTAATCATATCGTCGTAGAGCGGATAAACGTTATATTTCCAGGCTTCTTCGTCGAAAATCGCTACCAGTTCCTCGAGCTTTTCGGGGTTACTGTCTGCCAGATCGGTGCTTTCCGAAAAATCTTCTTCTACGTTGTACAACTCCCATTTGTCATCATCAAATGGCAACACAACATTGACATCCCACGGCATGCGATTGGCATGCAATGAAACCGCTTTCCAGCCGTCGACCCAGATCGCGCGGTTACCAAACATTTCGAAGTACTGGCGTTTCTTCTGATTGGGCGCGTCGGCCTTATTGAAGCTGTACATCAGCGAAGTGCCGTCCATCGGCTGTTGTTTAACACCGCCGTACTCCTCCGGAACCTCGATTCCCGCGGCCTCCATTATGGTTGGCGCGATATCCGAGATATGGTGAAACTGGTTGCGCACTTCCCCTTTTCCCTTTATGCCAGCGGGCCAGTGCACCACGAGATGGTCCTGCTGACCACCGCGGTGTTCACTTTGCTTGAAGTAGCGGAACGGAGTATTACCCGCCATCGCCCAGCCCGCATGATAATGCGGGTAAGTGTTTTCGCGGCCCCAGTCTTCCAGGTGCCTGTAATTCGCTTCAAGTGGTGTCTGCAGGCCATTCAGCACATAGGTCTCGTTGAAAGTTCCAGCAAGGCCACCTTCGCCACTTGCGCCGTTATCGGCGGTAACGAAGATTAGTGTGTTATCCAGTTCCCCGATTCTATCCAGTTCCTTAACCACGCGGCCTATCTGGTGGTCTACCCACTCCATTTGCGCGGCAAAGACTTCCATCTGGCGCTCATAGAGTTCTTGCTCTTTTGGGGGTAACGAATCCCAGGCGGGAATCGCATCGATGCGATCTGTCAGTTTGGTACCCTTTGGTACTACGCCCTTGGCAACTTGCTGCTGCAGGATAATTTCGCGCGCTTTGTCCCATCCCATATCGAACTTGCCTTTGTATTTGTCGAGATAGCTGTCCGGTGCGTGGTGCGGCGAGTGCATCGAACCCGAGGCCCACAGCATCATGAAGGGCAAGTCTTTCTTGATCGATTTGTGCCCGGTAATCCATTCAATCGCACGATCGGCGAGGTCCTTATCTAGATGCTCGGATTTGCGGTAGGGTTCCGGGGTATGGTCGTTCCACATTACCGGCACGAACTGGTGCACGTCGGCGGCCATGAAAGTGTAGGCGTGTTGGAAACCTTCGCCACTCGGCCAGCGATCGAAGGGTCCTACCTGCGACACTTCGTATAAAGGCGTGTGATCCCACTTGCCCAGAGCGTAGTTGACGTAGCCTTCTTCCTGCAGGTAGTTGGCCACCGACTTGGCGGATTCCGGCATGATCGCGTTGTAACCCGGGAAGCCCATCGCGGTCAGCGCGTGGCTGCCGAGGCCTATGGAGTGCGGGTTTCGCCCGGCCATCAACGACGCACGCGACGGCGAACACAGGGCCGTGGTGTGAAAATTGTTGTAACGCAGGCCATTGGCCGCGAGGTTATCGATATTCGGGGTCTTGATCAGGCCGCCAAAGCTGCCAACCTGGGCAAAACCCACGTCATCGAGTAAAAAGATAATGACGTTCGGTGAATCCTTGGCAGGGAGTTTTTCGGCCGCCCACCATTCTTTCGAGTCGCTATATCTCTCGGCGATAACGCCGCCAAAACCTTCGATGTCCTTGGTTTTGACGTCTTGCGCAAAGGTGATTTGCATCGACGTTAAAGCAGTTAAAACAAGAACTGCTATGAATATATTTTTCATTTTTTACTCCTTGGAAAACGTTTTTAGTATGTCTGTTTACGCAAATAGTTAAAACGGGGGATGCATAAAATTTAATAGCACAGTAAATTATTAAATGATCTGAATCAAATTTAATTCAAATGACTATCGCCATAGGTAGGGGGCTTTAATTAATTGGTGTTGAAGGTCTGTATTCTGGAATGAATTACCAGTCTGATTATTCTAGCTAATTTCGAGTTGCTGTATGTCGGCTTCGGGCACGGAGCCGCCCTTGCCCGATGAAATCTGAACGGCAGCTTTCCCCTTAGCGGTCGTTCAAATTGCCGGGATTAACTTCAGCTTCCGGCACGGAGCGGACATTGAACCCCGAACTTAAACTCGACTGATATATACTGACTTGTGAATTGAACGACAGGCGGTGGGAAATAAAAAATGAAGGCCCTCAGGGCCGAGCGACTTCGCGAAACTCTTTCTTTACCAGGTAGAATAGTGAAAATAGGATGTTAATATTTCGTATGCTCACAGGTCTTCCACTAATTCGCGCTCGTTCGCAGAAAATTCGGTGCGGGTATAGCGCCATTGTTTGAACTTATCCCACACAATTAATTCCCGGATAAATCAAAGTAAATAAGGCGCAAGATTAAATTAGGGAGAGCTAACCTTTTTCGATGGCTTTCCGAAAGAAGAAACCCTGGAGAAAGCTTACGACTTTTTAGATACTTCGCGGGCAGTACAGCTATTTGAAAGCGGCATGCCAACAGCCTCCATGCAATTCATTAAAGGGGTCGGTGACAAGCGAGAATCATTTTCATATACTTGCCCCTAATAATTCTATAAGTGTTAAAAATTTATGAAAATTCTCCTGCTCACCGGTATTGCCGTGTGGCTCGCCGCCTGCGGCAGTAGTGGTGATACAGCGACCTCCTGGTATAAAGACGTTGATGGCGATGGTTTTGGTGACCCGGCTACAGAGGTCGTGGGTGATCAGCCCGATAATACCTATGTCGCTAATAAAAACGATTGCGATGATACCGATATCAACGTCAACCCCAATGGAATAGAAACGGCTGACCGTGTTGATGAAGATTGCGATGGCGAAGTGGACAATGGTTTTAAATACATCTTTGTCACGTCTATTTCACTTCAAGGTAATCTTGGCGGTCTGGCCGGTGCTGATACGTTCTGCCAGAATTTGGCCGATAATTTTGCCATACCACCACTGCCGATGGGTACCTATACCGCGTGGCTATCTTCGGCTGTATCTGATGCCAGGGACCGGGTAACCGATGATCCGAGTATCACGAACATATCCACGTACGTCCTCACCGATGGTACCGTGATAGCAAATGGATTTGTGAATCTTATCGGTGGAGGGCTTGATAGTTCTATCAAGCTTGATGAGTCAGGATCAATGGTAGCCTCTACACCTGGTGTCTGGACTGGCACTAGTTCGTTAGGAGTATTCTTTGACCCCAACTCATCATGTCTGAATTGGACCAGCAAAGACGCTGGTGATAATGGGACGATTGGTAGCATAGACTTTTCCGACTCTCGATGGACTTCGCTTATGCCTAATTTCTGTGATACTAACCAACGCCTTTATTGTTTTCAGCGGTGAGTGAAAGCGAAAGGGGTCGGTGACAAACGAGAATGATTATCAGTTGTCACCGACCCCATTTTTTCTAGATTAACTTCGGCTTCCGGCACGAAGCGGACACCCGGCAACAGTGATATTATGTTATCAGGTCAAAAACCTTTTAATTCTACTGTTAGGCGATCTTCCTAGATGAAAACGCAGATTCGAAACGCGCATACTGGTGACCTTGGTCAGCTCTCCGACTACATGGTGTGGGGCCAGGGCCTTCATATAGAGGCGTATCCAGACCTGTTCGCACCTGTTGACAGGGACGCCGTAAAATCTTTTTTACTTGAATACTTAGACTCTAAGACCTCTTACATAAGGGTGGCAGAAAGGCAATCAACTATCGTTGGGTTTTCGTTTGTAGAAATCTATGAGCAGAGTGGAACCCTCTTAAAATTACCGCGCAGATTCGCTTACCTGGAATTTTTAGCAGTGGATCCACACCATCAGCGTAGCGGCATCGGATCAGCTTTATTAGGGGATGCCAAGGAAATTGCAAAGTCCCTAGGGATTCATAGAATTGAACTGGACGTCATGGGTTTTAACGAAAGGGCACGACAATTTTATTCCAGTCAAGGCTTTTCGGAACGCGGATACCGAATGTACAGCGACGAGCCTATCGCCTAACAAACGCATGCAGTCGGCCCCAGCTCTGGCTAACAGATTCTGAGCGTCTATTTTCTCCAAAGGAGACACTGAAACGCGCTGCCTGGGCTTCCGAAAACGGCACAATGCGGACGTCCAACCTTTTTACTACTTGAAGCCTGAACCCAATGATCAATTCACACGCGGAGGTGATACAAATATCGCCTCATACCACCTGATTCGATAGCAGGCAAATATTCATCGTCAGCTTCTCTAGTCAGGCTTTGGTATATGAATTCGTTACCTTCCTGTTCAAATTCCTCCTTCATGCTGCTTAATACACGCTTTACTCTGGGCCAAAATTTGAGGAATGTCTCGGTTCGGTCGACTGATTGGTAGTCAAGTTTTAGTTCGTCTAGCGCTTTTGCAACAAAGGTTTTATCAATTTCCAGTTCCTCTGGACTGTCACAATAATCAGGTATATTAACGATTGTTAAGACTAGCTGCCCTCCCGGCTTGAGCGTCTTTACAATTCTCTGCAACACGTCAATGGTGTCATGAACCCAATATATCGAATCGATCGAAATCGCTGCATCGTAGGAATGCGGTTCTAGCTCAAGTTTATTAAGGTCAGCTTCGATAAATTTTAATTGAGAGTTTTTGTTTTCAGTTCGAGACTTGGCAACAGAAATTGCTGTATTTGAATAATCGACTCCCGTTACGTGGGTACCTGTTTGATCGGAAATGTATTCAGATATTCCACCGGCCCCGCAGCCTAGATCGAGAACGCGCTGCCCGGTCTTCAGGTTGAGTTTGTCGAGAAGGTCGTGAACCGAATCCATGTCCATTTGCCCCTCCTGGCATAAGTCTAGTCCAAACGCATTTTCACAGAATTGGGAATGTGCTCTACTAGCATGAGCTCTGTCATAGAAATCCCGGTAGTAGTACCAGTAGTTATCTGGTCGTTCTTCTAGATAGTGCAGACCTAAGGGGCGACCAGTTTCTGTCAAGTGATAACCTTCCTCGCCTCCGGCAATTAATCCCTTATCGCTAAGACTGGAGTAAGCGCCGGACCAGTCTTCGAGATAATCTAGATAACGTTTACCGATTTTATCCAGTGAAACTTTGTCAACAGGAGTCTTTTCTGTTTCTGCGCTATAGATGGTGGCTACAACCTGAATTTCAGCTTCATTTAATTTCATACGTCTCCCCCTCACGCTCTACGGGGGTCTATTTTAACTTTATGAACTGGAATACGGTAGTTGATCAATTGACTATGTGTTTATCAATAGCGGACTTTCGCAAAAGTCTTTGCAGCTTCAGCTTCCGGCACTAAGCAGACGCTGAGAGATTTACGACGAGCGTCTGAGAACGACCCTAATGCGACCCTCGCGCTCGCGTCAATTAGCAAGAGCCGCGGCAGGTAGTCGGCATGCCTGGTGGTTGATTGTGACTGCGAGTTCCGGGGATCACGATTAATTCGAGGTTGATTTCCAAAGCAATCGTGTTCCCTGTTATTTTCAGTTATTTTCTGGGTTGTCTTACAGTTTCACGGTGCAACGCTCGCTGGGTTTATGCGAATGCCCAAAGGTCCACGTACCAGATAGAATTGAATTGTTTTCCCATCCCGCTCTACTTCCAGCGCTACCGTGTCCCCTGCATTGCCACCTGTCGTAGCTTCCCGCAGATCAAACCCGTTATAAATGCGCTGGTTGTCGTATCGAATAATGTGGTCACCGGACACGATCCCCGCAATTCCCGCCTGAGCACTCGGAAATACACTGGTTACTGAAACGCGGTTAGGTCGGCCGGAGGCATAGAGATAAGAGTCATACATCGATTCACCCAGTTGATTTTCCAGTTCACCTTCCTTGCTGTCGAGGGATTGCACTGCCTCGCGGTATTTCTCCCTGCTCCAGCTTTCCCGGATCGATCGATCCCGCAAGTAAAGTCGTTCCATTTCGAGTTGCTCGAAATGACCCTTAAGTTCGCTAGCCTGGCTGCTTCCCATGCCGCTATCTATCAACGCCTGTTCATTGAACCAGCCTCTATCCGCTGTAGAAACATCTGATTCGCCATCGCTGGATACTGACTCAGTCGATTCTGTCTCCAAAAAAGATTGCGAAACGCTGTCGAAGATAGCTCCTTTCTGACTTAATAATTCCAATTTTTTCTCTAATTCCTGCCGGGCGTTGATTTCATACTGGAGCAATCGTTCGAGTTCAGCGATGTCGGCTACAAAGCGGGCAGAGTCAAATTCATCTGCTGAATTCCCATCATCGGCCATAGTAGCCGTATTATTGATGGACGTGGTTACAGTTAAATCTGGCGTTTCAAATCCATTTTGTATCATGACGCCGACAGCAACACCAACTGCCAAAGCCAGGCTTATATAAATCACGGGAGACTGCATCTGTTAAATCCGGGCATATAGGCGATCATTATTGATTCAGTAAAATAGATTGACTGTCATATTTGAGGAGAGTTCTCTGCCAGAGATCAGAAATTACCAACAAACTGTGATGGTATAGCAAGAGTACGGCTTGCGCGGTCAATATCACCAGTCAGTGCTCTTTCTAAGGCGCAAATCCGGTAAAGTCTCAATTACAGGATTTTTTACTGAGATTATTGCCCCCATTTAGACCGCTGATGCGAGGCGTTAATGACTCCTTAGGGCACGGAGCCGCCCTTGCACGATGATTTTTGAACGGCAGCTTTCCCCTTAGCGGTCGTTCAAATTGCCTGGATTAACTTCAGCTTCCGGCACTAAGCAGCCATTGATAAAGCGTTAAAGTTATGAGAATGTACGAGAACATTTGGCGGCATATCACAATATCCGTGCCTGTTACATAATCACCTTTTATGTGTCACTGAGATGAATAGTGAAATTTATTAACTCGATTAGAGCATCGATGCTTTTAGGGAAAGGGCACAAGTTTTTAGAGAATGGTCGTTATCAAGAGGCGTTAGAAAGGGCACTAAAAGCAAAGAGCTTGAATCTGGAAGAGCAGTTCGAGTGGTTGTGCCATTCAATCGAGGGCAAATCTAGATATCATCTTGGGGACAAAGAAAAAGCTTTGCCCTCTTTGCGAAAAGCACAGGAAATATTGGCATCAAAACTTGAAAAAGAGAAAGAATCTAAGCCCTTGCGAAACATTATGAACGACATCACAAGATACATAAAGAAAATTGAATACGGTGACGTATAACAAGCGCATGCAGTCGGACAACCAAAACGCTACGCGTTTTGTCTACCGCTGATGAGGAGCGTTATAAGGCATAGGAGAATCAATTGATATTAGAAGTCGCAATACTTGACGTTAAACCTGGACAAGAGGCGGAGTTTGAATCTGTGTTCGAGAAGGCACAGAAAATCATTTCCAGTATGAACGGGTACATTTCCCATCAGCTTCAGAAAGGTATAGAAAACTCCAACCGATATATTTTGTTGGTCAATTGGCAAACTCTAGAAGACCACACTAAAGGTTTTCGAGAATCAGACGAATATCAAGAGTGGCGTTCAATGTTGCATCATTTTTATGATCCTTTCCCGACTGTAGAACACTATGAGAAAGTATTTGAAAATGCCTTATAACAAAAAAATCAATACGGTCAGCCCCGATTGATTTAGTTTAAAAAGGCGCATTTAGGCGCGAAGCTGAAGTAGCCAGGTTGAATCTGAAGGGCAGCACTCCCGATAGCTGCCGTTCAAAACTCCTTAATTAACTTCTGCTTCCGGCACATAGCTGCCGTCCAGACTAAGGCTTAGTAAATCAGAATTTAATCAATTGAAACGATTATTTCTACCTATTGACAACTTCTTTTTCATACAACTAATATCTATTTATAAAGTACATAGTTGTGGTAAAAGAAGTGTGCCGTATAGTCAACATTTTCTGGATCCTTTAATATAATCTGTTAAGAATAATTTATTAATATGGAAAATTCGAAAACCTTATCCTTCCCGAACATCTATTTGAGTCATTTTGAACTTTATGTTGTTGATGTCATAAGCATGGAAGAATTTTATACGCGTTATCTTGGGTTTACCGTCACGGATAGAGGGGCAGGTAAAAATGGTATGGTATTTTTAAGTCGAAATCCGGATGAGCATCATCAGCTGGTTCTAAATCCCAGGCAGTCTTTTAAACCAACAGAAAGTCCTGTTGATCATATATCGTTTCGAATTGATTCTCTTGTAAACTTAAGAGTGTTTCACAAAGCCTTATTATCTAGCTCAACAACACTACAGACGGTATCACATGGCACAACATGGTCTATATATTTTCGAGACCCAGAACGAAATCGTCTTGAGCTTTTTACAGATACCCCCTGGCATGTAAACCAGCCTTGTAGATTCGAAATAAATCTTGAGCTGTCAAATGAAAAATTACTCGAGTTCACCGAACATAGAATAAAAAATTTCCCGGGTTTCAGAGCAGTTGAAGATTGGAGGAAGTCACACATCGATTCCATTAGCGCTGAAAATGTTAAATAAATTTCCTAACTAGCAAACACTTAATGTCGGTTTGGCTGTTAGCACCAAAATTATTTGAGTCTTGTGCCGAAAGGTCTAGGGGATCACCCTATGGGTTAACGACGAAAAATCATCCACCTATCCCCTCAATGGCGGATTTCTCATTTTCCAGCTCACAGAGAAGATAGGTCATTAATGCTTTTATCCGAGCTGTATGCCGCAAATCAGGATGGATTAATATCCAAAGGCTGAAGTTTAATTCCACTGGAGTGTGAATAGTCCGAACTAGTCCGGGATCTCTATCACCCAGAAAACAGGGTATAAGGGTTACGCCAAGACCCCTTTTTGCGGCATCGACGACCGCCAAAGTATTATTGCTACTAAAGACCACTCGTGATTTTGGGTAGAATTTTTTTCGCCAGCTCGGAAGGGGAGAAATTTCGAAGCTATCTTCGAACATTACCCAAAGATGATCGTCAAGAGATAGCCCCTTATTATTTTCCAGGTAGTCAGGAGACGCGTAAATTCCATGCCGGCACTTGCAGACTTCGCGGCCAATGTAGTTATCTGGCGGTTTGTTGGTGACACGTACCGCCAGGTCTGCCTCCCGTTTTGAGAGTCGCAATGGACTACTGGTGGCGATCAACTCCATGTTAATGTCTGGATGTTGACTACAGAAGGCGGCCAAATGTGGCGCCAGTAATCGCAAGGCGACACCTTCCGGAGCGGTGATTCTTATGCTGCCCTGAAGACGAAGATCTTTGCCGAGTAATTCGCGTGACAGCGCCATCACTTCCTCATCGATGCGTTCGGCCGAGCGCTTTATCACTTCGCCCGCTTCGGTCATCACGTAACCGGTGGGCTGTCGGTCAAATAGGCGTACTTCCAGTTTTTTCTCTATGGTGTTGACACGCCGGAATACGGTGGTGTAGTTGATGCCGAGGGATTTGGCTGCCCCGGAAAGTGTGCCCGAACGGCAAATTGCCAACACTAGATTAAGGTCGCTCCAGTTCATCGCTGGTTTCTCCACGTGTCAATAAAGATATTGCAAATTTGCAATACAAATTTTCTATTATGCCTAATATTAATGCAATTTAGAATAGTCTAGTATGGCCTTTCGAAATAGCAGGGGAGACGGAAACACGAAACGGAAAGCTAAGAGTTTTAGCAATCAGGGCATTTGCCCAGTGATTTTTCTATTCGAAAATTAACGATAGCGACATTTTTTGAATCATATTTACGAGGGTACATAACATGAACATTTTAAGTTTAGCAGGAGTAATCATCGGTAGTGCAAAATCCAGCGATAACTTCAATCGTCACCTTATACAGGGACCTGAGGCAGGTTTTATCGATAGAATCAAGGCCGCTGCAAAAAATAAGATTGAAGGATACAAAGCTCAGGCTCAGAGAGAACGAGATACCAAACAGGTATTGCAATTGAGCGACAGCGAGCTGAAAGATATTGGCCTAACCAATACAGATCGAGATAGTCTGGAATCGGGGCTAACCTCACTCGCCGAATTGAATGCCCGGCGTGAAGCTTATCGACGTAAGTTTTATTGAGAGAAACAGCTGTTCTCAAAGAGTGCTGGTATTCTTTAAATTGGCTCTTTGTCCCTGAAACATGAGACCTTGGTAGTATTACTGAAAGTGGGGCTGTGAGCATCTATATGGGTCATTTGCAGAAGCTGAATAGCGAGATACGAGACTCTGCTTCCCAATAGCTGACGTTCGTTATTAACAAACGATATTCTGCTTCCGGCACAAAGCTGCCGTTCGACTGTCGACTGATAATAAATTCGCTCCCTTGTGTTAATCTGAAATAGGTGAAATTTGAGCAGTTGTAATCCCATTCAAAATCATCACAGAGTTGAATCACTTTTATCAACAAATTAACATAAATCACTAAAAATTATTTCGGGGATAGGTTTAAACTTTGGTCAAATTCGGTCGGAGGGGCAGAGATGGCTAAAGAATCTGGATATCAGTTAAGTGGGAGTGCACCAGAGGCTTATGAAAATGTCTGGGTGCCAGCCATGATGGGGCAATGTGCACAGGATCTTGTCGGGTGTGCAAATATAAAAGTAGGCAATAAGGTGCTTGACGTTGCCTGCGGTACAGGGGTTGTAGCACGAATAGCAGCCAAGCTCGTTGGCACTGACGGCAAAGTAACCGCTATGGATCTAAATAAAGGAATGTTGGACGTGGCACGGAAATTTGCAGAGAAACAGAAAGTTACCAATATTGAGTGGCAACAAGAAGACGCCACCTCCATGTCGTTTGATGATGGATCATTTGAAGTCGTCCTGTGTCAGCAGGGGCTTCAATTCATGCCGGATCGATCTGCGGTCATGTCGGAAATGTCCAGAGTACTGGTAACAGGCGGTCGGCTTGCCCTGAGTGTGTGGCGTGCCCCTTCGGTGTTTTCTGTAGCCTTTGGTAAGACTATGGATACCTATTTCGGCGAAGGTACGTCAGTTCCCTGGCAGGCGGCATTTTCACTCTCCGATCGTGACGAGTTACGATCCTTGGCAACCAATGCTGGGTTGAAAAACGCTCATGTAAGTTTAGACGTGAAGATCGCGCGTCACCCGAATCCCGAGGAATTTGTACTAGGTGGAATTGCTGGTACGCCATTGTCAGGTGAAGTAGCATCATTAGAGGTTGATCAACGTATGGAATTGGTTAGGGAAATTCTCAGCGCAATGGACAAATATATAGATGACAGCGGGGTGGCAAGTAGCGCTGAATGCCATACGCTTACGGCACAAAAATGAGTTCATGAAATTGGCAGCAATGAGTATGACGCCGAAGTAACCAGCCTGAATTTGAAGATCAGCTTTCCCGTTAGCTGCCGTTCAGATTGCCTAGTTTAAGTACCGCTCCCGGCACGAAGCGGACACTAAAATTAGATACTCCAGGGCTGGACAGCGCTGCGAACCCCTGCTTTTTTGGTGGAATGGTGACAATTGGGTGTTTATACTTCTTGGACTTATAAGGAGATAAAGGCAGATGAAACTATTAAAAAGAACAAGCCTGTTAATTTTAACAATTTTATTTTTGGCATGTTCTTCAATTCAAGGAATTGCGCATGCAGGACAGGATTCCATCAGAACATTTTCCTGGGAAGGTTTGTCTTTAAGTATGACGCCGAACCAAATGGTAGAAGCTCTCGAAAACGACGGCTACACGATGTTTCGTGTTACCGAAGGCAAGAAGAAAATTTCCAACTACAAGAGAAAAACGGGAACCGGTTCAAATAAAGTGCAGTTTATTGAAAAAAATGGCGCCCTGATTAAGCTCATTTTTTCTGATACGAGAGCCGGGGGTAAAAAAAATTCGCTAAGCTCCGAGGCAGCTGACAGTACCCTTGAAAGTATTAAGCGTAAACTCGGAATAGATGATTCTTCCTGCACCCCAGCAGCAAGAGGCGGCGGGAAATGCATCGGCCAGCCAGGCTCAGCGACACACGACAATTCATATGGCGTGAACGTCAGTCCAAGAGCCTTAAAGATTACCCTCACCTCAAAACCTATCGCACAAGCGCTCATTGAAAGCAATAAAGAAATGGCCGATGGTCTCGCATCGGCCTACGGGTGTTTAGGTACAATCGATATTACTTCGGTCAAAGAAATATATGAATGCATCGACTTAAGTTTAAAAGAACTCGAAGTTTTAAATAAAGCGAAGAAAATCAATAGGACAAAACATATGCCCGTTTATCTGAGCAGCAGAACGACCCCATGTTGGCAGCTGTCTAACTTCTATAAAAGAGGATTGTCTTTCTCCCAAAACGACTCAGATAGCGTATCCATACCCGATTGCGAAACTTTTGCCGCTGTGATTAAACTTGCTGCAGGTTCCCCGCCCTTCTGGTCTGGATGCCTTAATGAGGACGAGAGTGATGAATTTCTTAAAAGCTGCATCGATGGCGTCGATCCTACCTACTTCAAATTTGTAGACACAAGATTACCCACATGTAAGGAATATCAATTAGCTTATCAAAGAGGAATTGTCGCGAGCCAGGACACAGTAATAAATGTAAGCGACCTCACTCCCCCGGAGTGCGAGCATATCATAACTTTCGCTAAATCCTTGCGCAAGGCTTTAGATGAAGAGCTTCTTGCCTGCGCCGGATACGATCCTGATAACGCAAAAGAGCACATTTCAAAATGCATAACATCTGATCTTGAGCTTTCCCAATTAGTAAACTGCGCTTCAGTGCAGGTTCTTTATAGAGGGAAGGTTATGCGTTCTAACTACAATATCCTACCCGGTACATATAGACCTATCGCTTGCGAAGAAACCAAAGACTTCTTAGCGAACGCCAAAAGTATCCGGGAGCGCTTACATGCCGAAAGAGCCGCGCGCCTCAAAGAGATGAGAGAATTTAAAATAGCCGAGATAGAGGGTGCAAGAAAAAAAAGAGAAATGATGTTCAAGAAAATGGCCGAAAAGTATAATGATACGCCCCAAAGAGCAGCCACCCGGACTTCAATGTTGGAAATAGAAATAAAAATCAATGGCGGAATAATCAATAATAATTACGGTCCACCGACGCTCGAAGAAATACGTTTGGCCATGATGCGGAACCATTCCAAACGAACAAGTTTTAGGATGGTTGACGGACACATGACTCATGGAAATCTAACTGCACGTAGCAACAAAGAGTATGCCAGTATTTCGATGATGGGTATTCCGCCAAAATATTTAGGAGTCGAACTGCACTATGGGGAACCAAACTTGTTGCGTAGCTGCGTTGGAAATAGGGGAAATTATAATTGTTATTTTGAGCTTCCTTTAAAAACTGTAGAGGATATGCGAACCAATGATCAAAGTGGACCTGTAAATACGATGGGTTATAGGACTTTGCGATTTATAAAGAGAAAAGAATTTTCCTATAATTTCTGGATAGCCAAAGACAGCTTATGGCACGCAGAGCGAACAGATGCACAAAAACAGAAAGATCAAATAGTGCTTGATGCTCAACTAAAAAAATATTTAGAGGATCAGAGATTAATGATGGAGCAACATAAGGCGAGCCAGAAAGCCAGCCAGGGAGTCCTTGATGATCTTCAATTAGGTCCTTAATTAGAGATCGTGAGTATTGATTAAGGAGCAACAGGAAAGAACGAAGGGATACGTTGATGGACTTCGATAAATTCAATAGATAGGGACCCTGCACTCGGGTCAGGCAGTCACTAATTATTAGTTCTGTTACTAGTTATATTCATGCGGCTGTGATGGCTTCCTTCGGGAACATTACAGTCCTTGAAAAATGAACTCTGAATGTCAGCTCAGGGCTGCCATTTCAACCGGTCGATGCAACACATGCGTTAAATCTCTCTGCCGGTGTCTCGAACTCTAACGTTTTACGGGGTCGCTCATTCATCTGTCGAGCCACAGCATTGAGTCTTGCCTGCGAGTGTACCGATAAATCTGTTCCTTTGGGAAAGTACTGTCTCAGCAATCGATTGGTATTCTCATTCGAACCCCGTTGCCAGGGACTGCTGGGATCACAGAAGTAAACATCAACGTTGGTTTCCAGCGTGAAGCGTTGGTGATCTGCGAGTTCTTTACCCCGGTCCCAGGTGAGTGATTTGTATAACTCGCCGGGCAGTTTCTTCGATTGTTTGATCAGGGCCGACACCACACTTTTGGTATCTTTGTTTTTAACTTTTGCCAGCATCACATAACGGGTATGACGCTCCACCAGGGTCGCAATGTAGCTATTCTTCGAACCACCAATGAGGTCTCCTTCCCAATGTCCCGGAACCGCTCGATCCTCGACTAAGGCTGGCCGCTCACTAATGGACACCATGTTCTTGATCTTGCCTAAACCGTCCTGTTTCAGGCTCGCATGCTTTGAGCGACGGATCGCACGCTGAGTTCTCAAGTACAGCTGCAATTCCTTCTTCAGCACGCCCCGGGCCTGGATAAACAAGCTTCGATAGATAGTCTCGTGTGACACTTGATTGCTCTCGTTTCCAGGATATTCTCTTTTCAGCCAACCTGCGATTTGCTCGGGTGACCAGTTGCATCTGAGCTTTCTTGCCACGATCTGCCGCAGCATTGGATTGCCCGCCAGTTTACAGGGTTTCGGACGATGGGCCCTATCCCAGGCAGCTTGATCGGCGTGCGTCGCTCGATAGCCAGCATAACCACCATTGCGTTTAATTTCACGACTGATCGTTGAGGGTGAACGTTGCAGGCTTGCAGCCATCGAGCGCATCGATAGATTGGCAACAGTCCCTCTTGAAATCTCTTCACGTTCAGATTGGGTCAGCGCTAATCTCGATCGTCGTCGGGACGGTGGGCGAATACCGCCTGTAGGCGCCAACATGTTAAATATCGAAGATGAAGGCCTATCAAATAATCGACCAATTGAGGTTAGGGACTCCCCGCGCTGCCAGCGATCCCAGATGTCGTTTTTCTGTTTAGTTGTATATTTTATTCGAGTTCTATATCTCATATTCCACACCCCATCTTTTAATCTAAAGATAAAGTGTTGCGTTGACCAGTTGAGATCGCACCTTAGCGGTCGTTCAAATTGCCTGGATTAACTTCGGCTTACGGCACTTATCGGACACTCGTTTCATACGATATGATCGCGTCCCACCGCTTGAATTTGTTCGTTGAGCAGAATTCGCGTTTGAATGAAGATGAATGTTATGGAACGCATCAAGCAGTCAATGTTGATTTATGGACGATATGCACTAAGCTCGATACTTGTGGGTATGGGAGTGTGGTAATTCATGAAAATCGTTTCCTATAACATCCGTTTTGGGCTGGGAATCGACCAGCGTTACGACTTGGAGCGTATCGCAACGGAAGTCGATGGTGCTGACATAATCGGTTTGCAAGAGGTAGAACGATTCTGGCGTCGCAGTGGTATGGTAGATCAGCCACAGGTACTCGGCGAATTGTTTAAAGCGTACTACTGGGCTTATTGCCCGGCATTTGATGTGGATGCGAGCGCGACGAATGAAGATGGTAGCGTTCTAAATCGCCGCCGGCAATTTGGCCCGATGTTACTTTCGCGTTGGCCGATTCGTTCAGCCCGACCACTGGTGCTTCCACAGCTACCCGCTAGTGAGTTAATAAGCATGACTACCGGAGCCCTTGAATGTGTTATCGAAACACCGCACGGTCCTTTGCGGGTATATTCGCTTCATCTTTCTGCACTCTCGCCACACGAACGGTTACTGCAGATTGATACGCTTCTTGAAATGAACAAAACGATAGGACACTGTGACGCGGTAATGATGGCTGTGGGCAATCTCAGCAATCCGGCAGAAGCACAGCATATTGTTGATCTGGACTGGAACAATGGCGAACCACCACTCCCAAAGCCTGTCAGCACCATATTTCTGGGTGACTTCAATAGTACCGAAGAAAGCAGCGAATACATTCGATTTGTGGGTGAAGCAGATCCAATTTATGGACGTGGCATACACAGCAACAGTTTTGTTGACAGCTGGAGCGTTGCCCGTGAAAGAGCGGGTTCACCTGAATCCTGGTGGCCTGATCCCCCAGATCGATTACCCGGACATCCATTGAGGCTGGACTATTGTTTTATCAGTACTGAGCTCGCGTCAAAGGTGAATCGTTGCTGGGTCGATACTAAAGCTGTCGGTTCCGATCATAGACCTTATTGGGTGGAATTCGATGGCTAGTAAGTTCATCGACATCAATAACGCCAGGAATGGTCCCATCATTCGTTTTCACTAGTATAGAAACCGAGTTATTCGTATTAGGCACAGCTGGAACGATATGGCGGTTAAAAAACGCATCCAGTCGAATAAAGTGCCTGCTACTGAATGATGTCAAGAGTCTGATTAGGGCACTAAGCGGACTTACAGTCAATATAATCGAATGTCCGCTTTTGAAGTAAATCGCTAATAGAATTAAAGCATGATTCATTTTTTCTGAGTGTTCATTGAACACCTCAATTCATAAATATATTGTTATACAGATATTTTGAGAGTAGAGACTCCGATGAGTAGGAGATTTGTAGGGAGCAGTTATGCACTGTTATGCATTGTAGTGAAAAATAGCGCAACGGGTGTACAAGTAAGTTATTGATTAATAAACGTTTATTTACGCCTTGTCATACTCATAATGATGGGGTCCCCTGTTCGAATCAGGGCATAGCCACCATTTTTTCAATAGAATAGACTCTACTAGTCTTTCCTATAATTTTTGGGGTTACACGGGCCCAGAGGAAAGAAATGGTAAAGCGGACGGAAGCGCTGCCCATTACACGCCAGTGCGAGTTGCTGGATTTGCCACGATCAACGTTCTATCACGTATCACAGCCAGTGTCGCCGGCCGAACTGGATCTGATGAAGCGGATTGATCATTGCCACATGAAATATCCCTTCTACGGCAGTCGCCGAATCCGGGACTGGCTGGCCGATGAAGGTCATCTGGTGAACCGCAAATGCGTACAGCGACTAATGCGCACCATGGGGATAGTGGCGGTGTATCCGAAACGCAATCTGAGCTTGGCAAACCAGGCCCACATGGTCTATCCGTATCTGCTGAGAAACCTCGAAATCGACCGTCCCAATCAGGTCTGGGCCAGTGACATCACTTACATTTCGATGGCCAAAGGCTTTGTGTATCTGGTGGCCGTGATGGATTGGTACTCCCGGCGAGTGCTCACCTGGCGGCTTTCCAATACGCTGGATGCTCACTTCTGCGTCGATGCCCTGGAAGAGGCTATCAAGCACTACGGTCCCCCGGAGATCTTCAATACCGATCAGGGTAGCCAGTTCACCAGCGAAGAATTTACCGGTCTGCCCAAGAAGCATGACATCAAGATCAGCATGGATGGCAAAGGTCGGTGGCTGGGCAATGTGTTTGTTGAACGTCTGTGGCGCAGTGTGAAATACGAGGAGGTATACCTGAAAGCCTACGACAGCGTCGCCGACGCCAGACAATCACTGGAAAAGTACTTTACGTACTACAACCAGAAAAGACGCCACCAATCACTTGACCGGCAGACACCGGACCGCGTTTACTATCCACAAGCTGCCAGGGAGGCAGCGTGACCCGAGGATGCACTTATCGAACTGTCCAATTTATGGGGTCCATTTCTAAGATTCAGAATACGATAAATACCTGGCGAATATTTCGCTCAATGCCCTGATTTAACGGTTAACGCCTGCATTCCCGCCAAAGCATCATATCGTCCCGCGCTGTAATCGAAAATTATGCTATAACACTTGACTTGAAATTATTTGGGAATATAATCCCAAATTAAAATGAACCATTAAATTTTTAAAAATAGCAATCCAGGTCATGATTGCCCGACGACACCAAAGGCTAGGGGAAAATGTATGAATAACTTACTCGAAGTATTAACACACTCAAATTTGCTAATATATTTTACCTTCGACGTTGTTACCGTGTCGATTCTGGCTTACGGTATTTACTTCAAACGATATTTTGACCGTGACGCAGTAACTGCGGCGGTACTGTTTAATATATTTGTGTTCGGCGTAGTAACAGCCTTCCAGAATCTCAGCGAAGGCATGGGGATCGGCTTTGGATTTGGACTTTTCGCAATACTTTCACTCATTACGCTGCGTAGTGAAGTCCTCACTAAAACCGACATTACCTACTTTTTTGGCGCCCTGGCAATTGCGCTGATCAATGCGCTTTCTCTGCCCTCAATCGAACTAGTGGCCACACTGAATGTTATTGCGCTGTTAGCGGCATGGATTGTAGATCATCCCAAATTACTCAGCGAGATGCAGAATACAAAAGTGGTACTTGATCATATTCCCGAGTCAGTTCTCAATGAATCTGATGAGGCACACGAATATCTGAGCAATAAATTCTCTGTTACTGTTATTTCATATCGTGTGGTCAGAATCGATGAAGTGAATGATACTGCCCAACTCGACATTGCCTATAAAAAAACAGAAATGAGATCAAAACAATATCAGCAAAAAATACCATCCCATGAATACAACACTTGATAATTCGATGAGTGATAGATAACACAGTGAGTGATAATACGATGAGCCCTATTCCAAATCTTGACAGTTTCGACTCGCTTAGCCTGAAGGAACTCAACAACAAAGCTGACATGCTGACACGTATCGATAACAAGTACATTGTCAAAGGTGCTTTATCTGCCGACAGTATAGAAAAGTTGAAAGCGGAGTTCGACGTACTGGCGATCGATGATAAAAGGACATTTGGATATGAAAATGTCTATTTCGATGACGCTGAAGTCTGCTTCCAACAGCACCGCCAGGGCAAAAGGCAAAAATTCAAAGCCCGTACTCGAGCATATCTCGACAGTGAAGACCTGGCTTATTTCGAAGTCAAACTGGCTGGTAAGCGCCGAATTATCGATAAGTACCGGATACCCTGTGCAGTTTCAGATCATGGCACTCTGCCGGATCAATTTACAGCATTTTTGAAAACTAAATATTCCGAACAGTACAACAAGGAGTTTAATTTCGAGCTGGTTCCGACGGTTAAAACTGCTTATCGACGCATTACACTAGTGGCAAAAATTGGCGGAGAACGCTTAACCATAGACCATGATCTTTCACTGGGCTTAAATGGCGATTCATCTGTTGTCCCTGCTTCACTTGCCATCTTCGAAACAAAGTCGAAGAATGGCAATGGCATTGCCGATAAAATTCTACGCTCTGAATCAATCTCAAGAGTAAAGGGATGCTCGAAGTTCTGTCTATCTATGGCGCTTAGCGGCAAGGTGACAAAATACAATAAGTTTCTTCCTGTTATAAGAAAGCACTTTCGAGAAAAGCCGGTAACCGATTCTTATTCAAAAGCACCTGCTAGACACAACATAAGTATAAGAAGAATAAACGACTCTTTATCCTAAAATCGAATAGTACTGGACAACCGTTGATCAATATTACGTGTTGCTGCCAACATTAACTTATCTTCATTTTGTCCAGAATTTTAACCCGCTCAATTCGCTTTTTATTAATGCCCCGATCGCTATAGCCTACTCTCGACGCCGAGCGCATGTGAATCATTTTCCGATCGGCATCAAACCTGATTTCTAAATCATCGACAAATCTAAAAATCGACGGGGTAAAAGTGGCCGCCAGATAATTATCATTTTCTGCCTGAATGCTACCACCCATTTCTTCAAGGTAGAGTACTGGCCCGGCAGTTTTTATCGGGATCGCTATTTAAGTCGTCACGTCCGGTATTGGTGCTCCCTCCACATCAAAATCGCACAGTCGGCAAGCATATCTGTATCGCCTGGAACCAAAGTGTCGAGGCCACCCAGGCTGTTGCCGCGGCTATGCCATTACTGGCGCAAGCAGATCGCGTCTCCATCGTTACCTGCGGGAAGGAAACACGGGCGGGTCCGAAATCTGGTCAACTGGCGACTTATCTAAAGTACTGGGGTATCAAGTCAGAACACGTCTCAACCCGGGGCAAAGGTGAAACAGCAGAGATTGTGGAAGCATACAAATCAACGGGTTCCAATCTGTTGCTGATGGATGCCTACAGTCGAAATCGGATGAGCCAGTTGGTATTTGGAGGCGTCACTGAGTACATGCTCAAACGCGCATCTCTTCCGGTTTTAATGCTGCACAGCTGACGGTGCAATGGGCAAATTTCCCCCGCTCAAAAGCAAGCTTGAAATCCGTCGAGACCCGGCCCAGGGAAGATCAATTGTTAAAATCAAGCGCGGGCCATGACGAAAACACAGAGTGGCACCAACTTACACCGGCCGACGCAGCGGCACAGCCTACGGTCTTTAAAAAAAAGGATTAATGCATTTGGTCGCCTTCAGAGTCCTCGTTTATTAGTTCGTATCCCTCGTCTCTAATTCCCTGTAGCAACATTTCCGCGTTATCCGACGGAGCACCCACCATTTCCAGAGCTTTAGCTCCAAGGCGAAGGCTTGCTTCGAGGGCTTCGGGATACGCCTGGGTCGCACCAGCATCAAGAAGCTGTCCACAGGCTTCAAGATCCCGGGCACGCGCAATGATTGGTACCTGGGGATATATATTTCGAAGATGAGAGACCGTCTGCAAAGCGATGGGGGCATGGTCGATAGTAAGCACGACCAAATTAGCTTGTTCAGCATGTGCGACAGCAAGCAGTTCAGGATCAGAAATATCTCCATATAACACGGGGTGGCCATTAGCCTTTCCCTGGGCTACCCGTTTCGGATCGACATCAAAAGCTATGAACGGGATTTCACTGGCCTCAAACAGGGTAGCAATAGTATGACCTACACGTCCGTAACCACCGATCAAAACCACCTTTTTCGTTATCTCTGATATCTTGCCGCCGATATCAGGCGTCACTTTTGATTGTCCCTCAATACGGTAGGCTATTGCGTTTCCAGATTGTACCAACAGCGGGGTTAGCAGCATACTTAGAGAAATTACACCCACGGCCATAACAAACGTCGCCTCGTCGATCACCCCTAGAACTAGTGCGGAACCAAAAAGCACGAAACCAAACTCACCAGCCTGAGCAAGGAGAAATGTCATGCGTACCGCATTGCCGCGAGAGTATCCGAAGGTAATCGCCAATATAAACAATACGATGAGTTTTATGCCAATTAAGACTACTGTGTGCTGAAGAAATTCGAAAGATTGTTGGGCTAGTTCTCCCAGGTCAATTGACATACCCACGGCGACAAAGAAGAGGCTCATCAAAAGGCCTTTATAGGGTTCGATGTGGGCACGGATCTGCATATTATAACGCGATCCGGAAAGTAGCATGCCCATGAGAAACGCACCTAAGGCCATCGATAATCCTACCTGATGCATAGCCCAGGCAGCCAGTAAAACAGCTAGCAGTACTACCAAAAGAAAGGCCTCCCGATTGCCATGGCTCGCCAACCACTCCAATGCGTATGGGACCAAACGAAGGCCGAAGATGAAAAGAACGGCGAACATACCCAGCAATATGAGTAACTGCTCCCATAGTGGGATGCCTGAGCCGATGGCTGCAGTGTCTGATAGTAGTGGTACCAGAGCAAGTAGTGGAACCACCGATAGATCCTGTGCTAGCAGGACTGCAAATGCTCCGCTCCCGTGTCGGCTGGCGAATTCTCCCCTTTCTCGTAAGAGTTGCATGACCAAAGCTGTGGAAGAAAGGGACAACGTAAGCCCTATAAGTAGCGCTGTTCCCCAGGACTCAGTGCCCAACGATACATAGTATGTAATAGCGAGCCCGGTTAGCAGGATCTGTAACGAGCCGAGGCCGAACAAGTCTCGACGTAACGACCATAAGCGGCTTGGTTTTATCTCCAGCCCAATTACGAAAAGTAACAATACCACGCCCAGTTCTGTGAAGCGTCGGACATCGTCGACGTGAGATGTCACAAAGGGGCCAGGGGAGTGGGGACCGACTACCACTCCGGCGACAAGCAAGCCCAAGATTGAGCCGAGGCCTAGATGGCGAAAAAGTGCGACTGCTACCGATGTAACGGCCAACAGAAGCAAAGCGGATACGATGAAGCCCTCTAAGTGCACGCTACCCTCGGTTGCATGGAAATCTTTCCCCAATCATAACCGCCAATTTTGATATTCCGAAGACTTATCACTTGGGAAAATCCCTCATTGGCTTATGTCACCCCCGGCACGAATAGTCGCGAAAAGCGAAGGGCCAGGATCAGCTAATTTAGTTTGATTTGTACCCAGGTTGAGTAAAACACATATTAGGAAATAGCAACAGGAGGCATTTGAATAATTAATATGAAGATCGGCTCCTGGCCGTGAAGAGCCTATTGATAAGAAACTATTCGGGTCTCTTGAGCGGCCGCTGAGGGCAGATACTGTTGAAAAAATCCAAATTTTTCGACCGCACAAAACCATTTGCGTTTTAAGTTTCTTATCTGTTGAATTGCATTTAAAACTGCCCCGGTATTCGCACTGAATTTTGACCCATCTAATGGGTTTGGGTTATCTCTGATTTCATATTTTTCCTTCTGATTGGTTGAGTGTTTAAATTGATAGCTGTCACTGCCGGTTTCAATGATATGGCAGTGATGGCTTAATCGATCCAGTAAAACGGTCGTCATCTTTTTATCTTCAAACACATTGGGCCAGTCGGCAACGCTCAAATTGGTGGTAATGAAATTGTGAAATATTTGCATGGGGTTTCAAGGATCCAGTAGTTATCTTGTTTGTATCCCGGGGGTTTAAACATCCCTGTCTTGTGTACTACAATGCCAGCTTATTTTGGCAAGCGGGATAGTAAAAATAATTATGGATTAAGTGGTTGAGTAAAACTAACAGGCGGAAATAGCCGATAATTCTATTTGCTCGAAAGCATAATATAAGAATACAACAATAGAATAAGGGCGGGAAAATGAAAGACGGTTTGCCAGAGGTTCATCGAATACTGACGACTATTCCAGGCTTCAGGGGATTAGCAGCTGACAGTTACACTACTCAAAGGCTCGGCGGTTTAACCAACCTGGTTTTCAAAATTGATACGGGTAAAGACCGCTACGTACTCCGTATACCTGGTAAGGGAACCGAGAAATATATCGATCGATCGGTTGAGATTCACAACGCCAGGGTAGCTGCCAGGGCGGGTGTCTCGGCCGAAGTAATTTATTCCAACACCGATTCTGGTGTCATGCTGACACGCCATATAGATGACATTGTAACCATGACCCCGGATGAATTCAGTAACAGGGAAAGAGCGGCAGCGCGTGCGGGAAATGCATTGAAACAGATACACTGCTTTCCCGAGGCGTTCCATTTTCGTTTCGAACTTTTCGCCATGATTGATGAATACCTGAAAATTCTCGACGCGCGTAAGGCCAAACTGCCCGAGGGGTACTTCGACCTGGTCAGGGCGGCGCTTCCTGTTCGCGAAGCCTTGCATCGTAATCCTGTGGATCTGGTGCCTTGTCATTGCGACCCTTTGTGTGAAAATTTCCTGGATTCTGGCGAGCGTATGTGGATCGTAGACTGGGAGTACTCCGGTATGAATGATCCTCTCTGGGACCTGGGAGATCTGTCGGTAGAGGCTGGTTTCACTCCTGAGCAGGATATTGAGTTAATGTGGGCCTACTGTGGTGGTGAACCTGGTAAATCCGAAATCGCACGCATGACCATTTATAAAGCCATGTGTGATTTGCTATGGACCCTCTGGGGATTGATTCAGCATAGCGATGGTAATCTGGCCGAAGATTTTTGGGCTTATTCGATCGAACGCTTTGAACGATGTAAAACATTGATGCTAAGCCCTACTTTTAGCCAGCATGTGAATGACATAGAAGTTAACTAGATAACCCAAAGATGGTCCGATCCTGGTGCACCCCGGGGAAAATATTTACCACGCCTAATTCCGGCCTAATTCCGGGGACACTAATTCCGGGGACACAATACGGAACTAATTATCGACACCTAATTCCGGGGACACAATACGGAACTAATTATCCGTAAAAACACGCTGGCTAATTGCGTATTGTGTCCCCAGAATTACCGCCGTGGGGGTAATATTAATGCCAGCACGAATACGGCGATGAATACCACGGCTGCGATCAGGAAACTGGTCGAGGCATACAGGCTATAAAGAAACCCACCGACTACAAGGCCAACAATACTTGCCAGGCTTCCGGCGCTACTCGCGATACCCTGGATGTAACCCTGATCGCTTACCTCCCCCATCTGCCCCAGCAAGGACAAATATGATGGCCACATAATGCCATTGCCGACCGCAAACAAAATTGCAGCAGTGTAGATCAGCACCAGGTCGTTATATTGCAAAAGCGCAAAGCTGATAAACATAACCAGGCTTCCGATAACTACCAGTGGTTTTTCAGACACCCGGGGCGAAAGGTAGGTCATGACCGGTCCCTGAATTATGATCATCGCCAGACTTAATACCGAAAAGTATACCCCCAGCTGGCTCATTTCCCACCCAAGGCCTAACGCGGCGTGAATCGGAAATGCGGTGTAGAACAGTGCAAATGCGAGAAATATAAGGAAATACAAAATCAGCATTAACGGCATCGCCGGAACTCCGAGCATTTTTCTGAGAGTATTCGGGGTCGCCTGCCGATCGAAACAGTCCTTGATTTCGTTACCAAGTACGCGCCTCATTTTTTCACTGGCGCAGGGAGACTGGGATAGTTTTACCGGTTGCTGGTCGGGAAGCATTTTAATGATGACGAAAACTGCGATTAACGAGATCAGCGTCGCGGCCAGGGTTGGCGCAATTTCGCCAAGCGCGGTCGCGCCCAATAACCCTGCCAGCACCGGGCCGATGATAAAACCCAGGTTGGACGAAGCCGCCATCTTGCCAAAATTCGACTTACGGTTTTCATCGTTCGAAATATCCACCAGGTAGGCATTGGCGACGGAGATGTTGCCCCCGGTGGCACCGTCCAGTGCCCGCCCGAGAAATAAAATAATGAGTGGCAGGGTCAAGGTAAAATCGCCCACCCAGGCCGAGTTTACCTCCCAGAGGCTAATATTCGGCATCATCAGCGCTACCAGAAATATGAGCCAGGCCAGCAATGTGCCGATTTGACTGATCAGCAATACCGGTTTGCGCCCGTAGATATCCGAATACCTGCCCAGGACCGGGGCTCCAATTAACTGGAAAGCTGAATAGGTAGCACCAAGAATTCCGAATATAACGCTGTTTCCGCCAAATTTGGCAACCAGGAAAATCAAAAAGGGCATCACGATGCTATAGCCGAGTGTGCCGATAAAGTTCACCGACAAAATAGGCAGGATAGAAACTTGATTAGGCATGATTACAGGAAGCATACCCCAGCTGCACGCGCGAAAACACACTGGTTCCTGCTGGATTCTTTCCAAGCGGGTTATTCCTGGGTGCCCGATCTGTATTCACTGGCTTCTGGAAATAACTTGTTGGCAACTTTCGATTGCTATGAAAGTGGCGCTATATCAAAATGGTCGCTTCATTAACTTACCCCGATAATTCTATGGAACCGAATGACACGAATGTAGATGTACCCAGCTCGTCTGCCAAAATCGAGAGTTACCTGGCCTCTATTAGAGCCGCCTCATGGGTTACCGCCATTGGAGTCCTGGCTTTAGTCTTCTTTTATATACAGTAGTACTTCAATTATTTGCTGGCTGGACAAAATTACGCCAGAAGATCAAAAGCGATACTGATTCTTTGCTCTGAACTTTCAAATGGTATCGTGCGGTGATATTCGAACGATGGAAACATGAACATTCGGCCTTCCCTCGGCTCGAAATTGCGAACCTCGTGTTCTACAGCGCATGGAAACTCGTCCGCAGGACGACCGAATTCTATCCAGCCTGATCGGGATTCATTTGCGCCATGCATAACACCGGGTAGCTGGACGTAGTAAACGCCGCTGATCCAGGCATTGCGGTGCATATGGGCAGCCTGGTGTCCCATGCTATCCAGAACCGTTCCCCAAATATCGATTTTGCTCAGATTAGGAATTTGTCGGATATACGAGTGACCGGACTCTTTGGATAGAAAGATCCTGTACTCGTCGTATGTGGCAATGATCATCTCTTCCAGCTGTTTTATCGGCCCTTTCGGTTCGAGCGCGAGATTCTCCGTCTGTTGACCGTTTCGGGTTGCCACATTGTGCGGTTCCCGGGTCAGGGTTGGATGAGACAACACGTGTGCTGCCAACGCTTTATTAAACTCTGCTATATCCTGGAATCCATCGGCTGCGTCAAAATCCTTTGGCCTGATTACCCAATCCATACTCAGGATCGACGCGGCCAGGTCCGGATCGCCAGCTTCAGTGGCAGCGATGGCCTTGAATGCCAGGGCATCACGATCACCCGGGAAATGCCTTAGCGCTTCATTGCTGGCGTCAAGGGCATCCCGCGGTCGACCGAGATGCAGTAGACTACTCGCCAGGTTGGTCGCTGCGCCCGGGTAGTCGGGCGCCAAATCGAGTGCACTCCTGTAACTCAGTATGGCGGACTTCGAATCGCCGGTCTGTCTATAGGCATTTCCCAGGTTGAACAGGGCATCCGCGTAATCGGGTTTAAGTTCAAGTGCGCGACGCTGGCTTGAAATGGCTTCAGTGAGTTCACCATTTGCCGTCAATGCGGTTCCCAGATTGAAATGGGCCTTCGAACTACCAGGATGAATTTCAACCACAGACCGCATAAAGTTAACGCTTTGTTCTGTCTGCCCCAGGTCCATGTGAATGATACCAGCCAGATTAAATGCGTCTGAATGTCGCGGGTGGTCCGCGAGTACCGACTGGCATTTTCCAAGTGCCAGCTTCAATTTTCCAGACCTGTAGAGTGTCAGTGCTTCATTTAAAACCCGGGATGGGTTCTGTTTTTTGCCTGGTTTACTGTTTAGCTTTTTCCGCCGTTTGTTTTTCCTGGGCTTCATTCCTACCTCAATATAATTTATCTACGTCGGCCTGAGCACCCTTCCTTCCGTGCAAACTGCGGGCTTGCAGTCCAGAAACAGATTTAACGTTTCTTGCGCCGCCTTTTCTTTGATTTACGCTTGCCAGCAGGTTGGTAATCACCCGACATTTCCATCTTTTGTTTGATTTTCTTTTTCCGGCGCCTCTCGAGGATTACGACGATGACTCCGAGTGTTAACAGGCCACCAATCACATACAGCCAGGTGGGAATTCGAAAGAGCCCGAGTGAACCTTCGACATACTTGCCGGCGACGAAATTTGCTTCGTGCACCCGCTGCGTGCTGATATCCCCAGGATCGAAAGTTACGCGTAGCTCGGATTCATAAGGTCCGGCGCGGAGATTGAGGATGCGGCCCTTATCTGTGTTGTGCAGGTGTAATTGTATCGAAAAATAGCCCCCGGAGTCGGTTTTGCTGCTTCCCAGCAAACTACCGTCGTGGAGGACCTCGACATTCAGATTACCGATTCCGCGCTGGGTTTCATCGAGTACATAACCGCGAATGTTATAACGATGATCCACCTCGTGTTCCGCCCAGGCATTGGTGATAACCAGGTATCCGGTAATCACTACGAGTATGATCGTTTTCATTTGGTGCTCAATACCTATGAACGATTAATCAGGGTAGAATTATACAGTAGAGCCTGCCATCACGCTCAATCAGCTAATATTAATTGCAAGGATGCCCTGGAATTTTCGAACATAATGCAGGCGACTCAAGGGGGTACTAAATGAGCCACTCAAACCAGGTGACCCAGGAATTCCTGGATTCCGCGCAGTACGCAACTGCATCCATTCTTCAATACGAGTCTATCTATGGCGAAGATTTTGTCAGCCCGGGTGGTTATGAGATAACGATAGAATTGGTCGGGCGAATGAAGTTAGCACCCCATTCTCGAGTACTCGATGTTGGTTGCGGCCTGGGCGGCAGTGCTTTTGTCATGGCGCGTGATTTTAACCTGATCGTCGAAGGGATCGACCTGTCGAAGAATATGCTGGCGATTGCAAATGAAAAACTGGCAGCTCACGGGTTATCGGAGCGCGTTAGTTTCAAATGGGGTGATTGCCTGGAGCTGGATCGACCTGGATATTACGATGCGATCTACAGCCGTGATGTATTTTTGCATATTGAGGATAAAACACGATTATTCACGGTACTCAATGCCGCACTCCGGCCCGGGAGTGAGCTGTTATTCACCGACTATTGCTGTGGAGAAAAACCCTGGAGTGATGCATTTTCAGACTATGTAGACGACAGGGGATATATTCTGCATACCCTGCCCGACTATGCTGAACTGATTTCAAAAGCTGGCTTCGAACGAGTTGAATACCGGGATATAACCGACAGGTTTATCAGGATTTTACAATCTGATCTCGATAAAATAGAAACCCTGGAAATGGTGCAAACGGAGCGTGCTAGCCTGCAACAAAGCTGGCGTCACAAGGTGGACCGAGCGGAAGCTGGCGATCAGCGATGGGGATTATTCACTGCTATTAAAAGGGATTGAATTGGGGCCAGCATAGTTAGCATCCAGTGAGGTATGTAGCAGTAGCAGGATAATTTAGAAAGTGATTAGATCCTCGATAGCCTCTGATGGCAGAAATAATCGACATATTCTTTTATTTCACTCCACTTATTAGCACACGCCACTATAATCTGATTTTATACTAATAACTCGATAAAATAGGAAGGCAACCAAGAGCTGGACAATGGCTACCATATTCCACGATATTTCGAAATACTATGCGGCGCATATATCCGACAACCTGCTAACGGTAGGCAAGATTGTCTATCACGAGGATGGCTATATATTTGCCAGAGACGATGTCCAGGGCCCGTTTAACCTGGTAGCCGATCTGGAGGAAGATGTAACCCGCATGGTGCACGTAATCGGTGAAATTCATCCTCGCGACGCGTTGGCTAATATCACCAATGTCGATGTCAATTCCTGCCTGTTTCTGGCAGAAAATGTACAGTTTAACGAGATCGAAGTATGGTCGATACATAAAGGCATGGGAACATCTATCTATTCGAAACAGGAGTGCCCATTGATTCTGTGGAACCAGAATTATCTGGACGACGACTATTTTGATGTAATCGATATTCAGCAGGTATTTACCGATATGAGGCTGAAAAAAAGTTTTGTTGGAATTATTTCGGAAAGCCTGCGCGAACTGGAATTATTTCCGCCGCTGATAAATTTTAAAAAATAGGGTATTCGAAAACCGAATATAATACTGCCAGGTTATCCTAACCCCTACCTACCAATGGCATTTTAGTTGCCATGATTGTCATAAACTGTACGTTGGTTTGCAGTGGCAGGTTCGCCATATGTAGTACCGCGTCGGCGACCTGGTTCACATCCATACGCGGTTCCGGTGCCATCTCACCGTTCGCCTGTTGCACACCCGTCAACATCGGTAGCGTCATGTCTGTGTTCGCATTGCCAATATCAATTTGACCGCAGGCAATATTGTGTGCTCTACCATCGAGTGAAATCGATTTGGTGAGCCCGGTAATTGCATGTTTTGTAGCTGTATAGGGTGCCGAGTGGGGGCGTGGCGAATGCGCCGAAATTGAGCCATTATTTATTATCCGGCCACCCTGAGGCGACTGCGCTTTCATCATTTTAATCGCCTGCTGGGCGCAAAGAAAAGCACCTGTGAGATTGGCATTGACCACTGCCTGCCATTGATCGAAGCTCAGGTCTTCCATCGGAATAGCCGGGGCCGCACAACCTGCATTGTTAAATAGCAGATCGAGCCTGCCAAAAGTCTCCTGTATCTTGTTAAACAAAGCTTTAACCGAATCTGGATTACTCACGTCAACGCTGACACAAAGATATTTATTCGTGTCCACCGCGGCTTCGGTTGCCACCTCGTTTAACGGTTCAAGCCGGCGTCCGGCAAGTACCAGCGAATAATTGTGGCCAAGTAAATGCAATGCCGTGGCTTTGCCGATGCCGGTGCCAGCCCCGGTTACCAGCGCTACCTTGTTTTTCCGTTTCATAGTTGCCTTTAGCCTGCCTGTGTGGTGTTATTTCGAAATAACTGGAACACTATAAATAGTAAATGTGTTGTGCTACTGATTGTATACCTCTGCACTCGATCAAGGAATTGTTGCCCGATGCCCCATATCCGGTGAATACGCACACGATTAGCTGAGCCCATGATCCCCGCTTTTTTATTGACCCGACACTGGCAGGATGCCGACCAGGGCGTGCGACTCGAGTTCTGGCTCAGTACCGCCAGTGGACCCCTACAGATTTACCTGCATGGTCAGCGGCCAATTTTCTTTATCCGCCAGTCCGACGCCTCCCGGGTAGCGCAGTTAATGCACGACTGGAGCGGGGTATCGATCAAACCCCTGGAATTGAAGACGTTTAAATTTGAAACGGTTAGCGGTGTATATTTCGAATCGCAGCGACAGCTATACCGGGCGCGCGATTTGCTTTCACAGCACCATTTAGCCTGTTACGAATCGGATATCCGGCCGACCGATCGCTTCCTCAACGAGCGATTTATTACCGCTTCGGTCAATGTCAAATCTGAATTCTCGAACCAGGCAATTGAGAATGTCGGCCTGAAACCCGGCGACTACACACCGGGTTTGACCGTGATGTCGATCGATATTGAAACCGACTACCAGAACGATGCGTTGTTTTCGATAGCATTCGTCTCACAGCTGGTCAAAAAGACCCTGATCATCGGTGAAGGAGAGGATAACGACCTTATTCAGTTTGTTGCCGATGAAGCCCACCTGTTGAAATACTGGATGGCGTGGGTGGAGAAAATCGACCCGGATATCTTTATTGGCTGGAACCTGGTTAATTTTGACTTTCGACTATTACAGAAAAAATCACAGATGCTAAACATTCCACTGCGTATCGGTCGGGCTAATTCCATACCCGCCTGGCGTAAAGCGCAAACCGATGCGGAGCATTATTTTATTTCCATCCCCGGGCGCGTGGTGCTCGACGGTATTGACACCCTGAAGAGCGCCACCTATAGCTTCGCCAGTTTTACACTGGAATCGGTCGGACAGGAACTCCTGGGTCGTGGCAAGTTGATTCACGATGAAGAAAAACTCGATCCACTGTTCAAGCCTAAAGAAATCCGACGCCTGTTTCACCAGGACAAGACTGCGCTCGCCGCCTATAACCTCGAAGACTGCCAACTGGTGTGGGATATTTTCGAAAAAACGGAGCTAATTGATTTCTCCATTGAACGCGCACGGCTAACCGGTCTGGAAATGGACAAGGTCGGTGGCTCGGTAGCCGCATTCGAGAATCTATATTTACCACGCCTGCACCGCAAGGGATTTATCGCGCCCAATATCGGTGACTATCAGGGCGAGCTGAGTGCGCCGGGTGGCTACGTGATGGATTCAAATCCCGGCTTGCATAAAAGCGTGCTGTTGCTCGATTATAAAAGCCTGTATCCGAGCATCATCCGCACATTCAAGGTCGACCCTTACGCACGAATAGCGGCAAAGCTGGCCGCAGCCGACGATATTGTTGCAGGCTTCGATGGCGCAAGTTTCAGTAAAAATGAAAATATTCTGCCCGATATTATCGCCGAGTTGTGGCAGGCGCGAGACCAGGCGAAAGCGGATAATAACGCCGCGCTTTCGCAGGCAATCAAAATTATCATGAATTCGTTTTACGGGGTACTCGGCACCTCGGGATGTCGTATTCACGATTCACGCCTGACCAGTTCGATTACCAAACGCAGCCACGAAATAATTTTACAAACGGTCAAATTAATCGAAGCCGAGGGTTACGAGGTTATTTATGGAGATACCGACTCGGTCTTTGTTTCATTGCATCAGGCGGCAGATAATGAAACTGCGCAATCTATCGGGCGTCGACTGGTGGACATTATCAATGCTTATTGGCCGGATCATTTGCAACGGCAATACGGTATTCAGTCATACCTGGAAATTGAATTTGAAACTCATTTCAGTCAGTTCTTTATGCCCACTGTGCGCGGTTCGGACCAGGGCAGCAAAAAGCGCTACGCGGGATTAATCGACGATGGGCAGGGTAATAGGACAATCCACTACAAGGGGCTGGAAACGGTTAGAAGCGACTGGACAGAGCTGGCACGCCTGTTTCAGCAAAACCTCTATCAGTTAGTATTTGATGGCAGGGAATATAAAGCATACGTACGCCAGACAGTGGATGATCTGCGTGCCGGTAAATTCGACAATGCGCTGGTGTATCGAAAAAGACTGCGTAAAAAGCTCTCCGAATATGTCAGGAATATTCCACCGCATGCCCAGGCGGCGATCAAGGCTGAGGCGATGTTCAGGCAAGACGCCAGACCCTCACGATATAGTAACAAGAGCTGGATCGAGTATGTGATCACCTCGACCGGTGCCGAGACCCTGGAGTGCCAGAACTCAAAACTTGATTATGACCACTATATCGAAAAGCAACTAACCCCAATCGCCGATACGATACTGAACGCGATCGGTAGCTCGATGGAAGCGATTGCAGGCCAACAGCAGGATTTGTTTTGATTTAACTGGTTGGGGTTCGGCAAGTCTGTAAAAATTCTGCCTGCCGCAAATATAAACCCGGCAGCCTGCTGGCTAGCCGGGTCTATTGAGGGTCAAAGATATATTAATCGCTGGTGAATACCATGTCTCCACCGGGGGCTCCGGTATGACAGGCTATGCATCCTTTCGGCTTGCCTTTTGCTACCATGCCGGCCAGCTTCATTCCGGCTGGATTCGTATCCAGGCTTCCATCGGCCTTGTATTTTACCCAGAACCAGTCTTTGGTTTCCGTATCGTATCCGGGACGCTTCAGCATAACGGTAACTGCCTTCAGGTATTTTTCCGGATCGTTGGCAACCGTACTAATACTAACTCCCGGGCCACCGTAGTTGCGTTTGATAATGATGCGGTGCAACTTGCCACCAATATTGATCGGACCTTCAATGGTATCGAGAACCGCTCCGTGGGGATGTTGGCCAGTATAGGGGCGTGACATGATGCTGTCTTTTCCCGCATAAGATGAGTTAACCATCGCTGTCCAAAGGTCTTGCGCGTACTTAACGTCAGCTTCTCCGCCAAATGGTGCCGCATTGGCTGTACCGAACGCCAATAGCAAGACCCCAAAATATATCATTTTGATTGTTTTCATTAAATTTTCCTCTAATTGGGTGGTTGAGCACTGATTTTGACCGCAGACAGTAGATTTGGTTGCAATTTATTTAAGTGAAAATAAATAATATTTTCCCTGTCGATCTGGATTGGCGAAAACCAGTTTCCAGGTATCGATTTGCGCCAGATTTCGCCGCGTTTTGGGGGTCGAACAGAACCAGAGTTTTACCCAGATCGCTCAATAAAATTTGACTAGCATTGGACGGGGTGGATGGTTAAATCCTGTCCAACCGCCGGTTTTTGCCAGGCCTGAAGATAATTTTTGCGATCGAAGGCGGTGAGTTGTCCATCCCGGCTTGATCGATAGATAAACCTGTCACCGGAAATTAAGTTTTTAGGTTGCGTCGATCCATTTAACCAACTTTCAATCTTTGCGGTAACCGTATTGATGATTGCAGTTTTACCGTTGAACAGGTTGAATGTTATTTTTTTATATTGAAGAACCTGCTAATTCGATTAGACCCAGCCGATTTAGTTGTTCAGCGGTATTCGTCGATAGCGCTACTATTTGGTCGGCAGTTCATCATAGTGAACCAGGTCTCCCACCTCTGTTCGCCAGGGAGCCCTATCCTGCCAGAATACATTCTGTATCGGCCTGATTCCGGGATCCTGGTCCAGTGTGCCTGCCGGTATTACCATCGA
>Ga0255050_10000016_pt1 | contig 50637 bp, 39 predicted proteins | sample JV7_2_5_MG_FD_181714 | JGI IMG/M metagenome (GOLD analysis project Ga0255050, IMG submission 181714) | Seawater microbial communities from Jervis Inlet, British Columbia, Canada - JV7_2_5 | ecosystem: Environmental > Aquatic > Marine > Inlet | place: Canada: British Columbia | collected 2016-10-06
CACGGGCCTGGTTGCAGGCGCCTACACCTTGGGTGTCAACCAGGGCAGCGGAAAAAATGCCGGGGCCGATCACCTTACCACTGATAGCAAGACCAATACCGCCGGCAAGATACCGCCCGAGGCCCAGGTTCCTGCCGATCATCCTGCACTGGATTCCACGCAGCTTACCGCACAAAACAAGCTCGTTGATCAAAATACATTCAAATTCACGCACTTCAGGGTCGGCAATCGTAATGTGAAATCGATATTTGCCGAAGCAGACAAGGTCTGGGTAGGCACCTCCGGGGGTGTGATTCGTTATCTGCCTGAAAGCGATGATTACCGGCTGTTTGACGTGCAAAATGGTTTACTGGCCAATGGTATTTTCCACGTCAGCCGCTGGACCGACAATAAAATGCTGATAGGCACCTACGGAGGCGGGTTGGCCGTGTATGACGAAATCAAAGATAAATTTCAAATTTTTAATGTGCCTCAGGGCCTGGCGGATGCCTTTGTCTACGATGTGTTGGTGATGCCGGATGGAGACATGTGGATCGCGACCTGGTCCGGGGCCAACCGGGTTAAAGGGGGCAGGCTCGAAGACCCGGACGCCTGGGAAACCTACACCGTTGAGAACACTGACAAAGGTCTGCCCAATGACTGGGTATATGGCCTCGATCTGGGCAAGAACGGCGAGGTGTGGTTTGCCACCGAGGGTGGGCTGGCCCGTTTCGAGAACAATCAGTGGACCAGTTGGGACCATACTGACGGCCAGGGCGCCGATTACGATCTTGTCAAGGCTGACAATACCTTTAATACCGACCCGGCCACGCTGTCAAGCCATCACGCCAGGCAAAAAATCGAAATGAACCTGCAAAATGTCGATACCGCCTATAATCCAAATTATATCGTTGCGCTCGAAGTCGACAAAAATGGAATCGTCTGGGTTGGCACCTGGGGCGGCGGCCTGGCCCGATTTGACGGGGAAAAATTCGTCAATTTCACGGTAAAAGACGGGCTGTCGTCAAATCACGTGTTTATGCTGCATGAAGACAAAAGTGGAATTTTATGGGTCGGCACCAGCAACGGAATATCCCAGTTCGATAACGGTGAATTCAGCAATAAGATGACCACCCGCGATGGCTTGTTTTCGAACACCGTCTTCTCCATGGATACGCAGCCGGATAAAACAATATGGGTCGGTAGTTTTGGCGGTGTCTCGCGCATGAATATGTAGTCCATGCCCGGAAATCTGCCGGATTTAGCCCTGCATCGAGGCGAAAAAATAATCTACCCTGCCCGGCGTTATTTTACTCGGCAGGTTTTGCCTCGTTAACCAGCGAGCTTTGTTCGGCCGCCTTCGCGGCCAATTGTGACTCCCATTCCCAAAGCGCCGATCTGGCCCTGCGCACGAAGCGCTGATTCTCGCTATTTCCAGCGAGATGAATATAGCTTCGCATTGCGCCCAGCGCTCCATTCAGGTCACCCATCCTTTCACTGGCGATGGCGAGTCCATAATAAGCATTGGCCTGGAACGCATTCTGCTCCATCGCGCTGATGAAAAAATTCCGCGCCGCGGTAAAACGTCCCATTTCATACAGCGTATATCCCATGTTTACCTTGACCTCGGGAATCGCGGGGTTGATCAACAGAAGGCGATGCCACAGGGATAGGGCCTGTTCATGTTCGCCGCGTTGCATATGCTGGACAGCCCTGGTGAATAGCCGATCCAGTTTCGCGTTAGCGGGGCGCTCGGTAGTTATTTCCGAAAGCGGGATGGTAGGCGGTTTTGTCATCCATGTATTCAGTAACCAGCCGGATATTACAATGGCGGCCAGCAACAGCAGGTATACCTTCAAATAGCGAGTTTTCTTACGCCGGTGTTTGCGGGGCATGGAGGCAAGCATCAGATCATGCCCTTGTGCGGCGCGGTGGAGATAAACGGCACCCCGAAGAAAGTTAAAAAGGCAAGAATGAAACAACCGACAACCAGCGCAGCATACAGGCTTTTGCCAGCGTAGTTCAAACGCCAGTGCAATACGAATATGACACTCAGCCAGGTCAGAAAGGCCCAGGTTTCCAGCGGATCCCAGGCCCAGTATCGTCCCCAGGCATCCTGCGCCCAAATTGCGCCAAACAGTAACATCAAGGATTCAAAGCAGAACGCAAAAGCTAAAAAACGATAACTCAGGGACTCGACCGCCGCGCTCGAGACAGGAATGTTGCCGGAGCGCGACTGCACAAATTCATATATCGCCGAACCCGTTGCAAGCATCAACAACCCAAGGAAAAATTTTCCCGAAAACACGTGGAAGTACAACCAGATCGTATTGTAAGTGGGCGGTAGGTAGGTGTCTTTTGGCGGGGTGAGCAGTAACCATATCATCAACAACGCTAACAAGGGGATTATATAACGACTCATCTGCCGATATTCCCTGGCCAGTAGCAGAAACAATACCAGGCAAAGCATCAGACTCCATAGGTTGCTGCTCAATATTTCGTAAAGGTTTATAAATGGCCCGTGCCCTAACCTGTACCAGCTTAGTGCGAGGCTCAGGGTATGGCTAGACAGCCCTAATATAATGGCAAGAATTATAAATCTATAAGGGAAGTGTTTTCGATTGAGATAACTGAATACAAAACTTATCGAGTAAAAAACGCAGGCGCTAAATAAAAACAATTGTTCGATTAGTGTCACCATTTGTCATATTCGAAATGCTCAAATCCACGTTCAATAGTGGATACTAATCCGGTAAATAATTCTGCCTAACCACCGTATTACAAGCTATTCCTTCAGGCATTCGGGGTATTTGATCATAAAACGATTCAGCGCGACGATCTATTTCAATAGCTTATCAGAAATGAGATTTCTGGCTGCCGGTGGTTTGCTCTAAATTGTCATCGAAAAAATTCTGGTATCAGGCGCATTACGCATCAGTCGTAAATCGAATGCCATGCATATATTCCTGACGAAGGGCCTGGCGCTTTCCGGTACTGTCAGTTTATGTTGGCTTAATTCCACCAATCCATCGGCTTCCATTTCCTCGAGTTTTAGCAAGCACTGCGCTAACTGTGGAAACTGGCTGTCCGGTTTATCCCACGCGGTTTTGAAATGGCACATGATATTAAGAATATGCTGCCTGATAACGCGGTCTTCATCGCTCAATAAATGACCTCGAAATAGCGGTAACTCGCCCCGGTTGGCGCGTGCTTCGTACTCGGGAACCGCTTTCTCATTTTGCGCAAATGCGTACCAGGAATCGCCAATAGCCGACATGCCCAGGCCGATCATCAGTCGGGTTTTACTTGCCGTATATCCCATGAAGTTTCGATGTAATTTTCCGTTTATCAACGATTGATACAATGAATCGGACTTCAACGCGAAATGGTCCATACCAATTTCTTCATAACCCAGTTGCGAAAACAGGTTCTTACCGGCTTCGTAGAGCGCTCTTTTAATTTCATTTTGCGGGAGATCCGCTTCGCTGAAACCGCGCTGCCCGGTTCCTTTTACCCACGGGACATGCGCGTAGCTGTAAAACGCCAGCCGGTCCGGAGCAAGCTGATTTGTTTTGTTGATCGTATCGACCACATTCTCCAACGTTTGATGCGGTAACCCAAACACCAGGTCATGACTTATCGAGGTAAGACCCGTTTCCCTGGCCCATTCGGTCACCTGCCTGACCCGCTCGAAAGATTGAATCCGGTTTATTGTCTTTTGCACCAGCGGGTCGTAGTCCTGAACGCCAAAGCTGCATCGTCGAAACCCCAAATCATAAAGCGTCTTCAGGTGATCCCTGGTGGTACTGTTAGGGTGCGCTTCAAAGCCAAGCTCATATTCCTGGGCAATCTCCGCATGTTGCATAATTCCATCGATCAACTTTTTCAGGTTGTCCGGGCTAAAGAATGTCGGCGTGCCACCGCCCAGGTGTAATTCTTTTATTTTGGGCGTTGCGGTGAACAATCCGAGGTAGCTTTTCCATTCATTCAAAACGGCGTCGATATACGGGGTTTCGACGCTATGCCTTTTTGTTATGCGTTTGTGGCAGCCACAGAATGTGCACAGGCTTTCACAATACGGCAGGTGGATATATAAACTAATACCTTCATCGGTATTGCTTTCTGCAAACGCCATATCAACCGTATCTTTCCATATATCTGGAGAAACCGAATCGTCATCCCAATAGGGGACAGTCGGATAGCTGGTGTAACGCGGCCCGGGTATATTATATTTCTGTATTAAATGACTATGCATATGTTGTTAGAACCGTCCCTAACTAGAACATTCCAAACCATCGTCATCTTCCTTCTTTATAGCGGGATCGATTTTATCGATTTTTTCCTCTGTCAAATCAACTGGCAGGTATACCTGGACCAGTGTGCCCTTTCCTTCCTCGCTTTCGATAACGAATTCGCCCCCATGTGCGCTTACGATGGTGTCACAAAGCGACAGGCCCAACCCGGTGCCCATCCCCACCGCTTTTGTCGTATAATAAACATCCCTTGCATGCTCGAGAATCTGTTTCGACATGCCGCAGCCAAAATCCCTGACAGAAACATGCACCCTGTCCCCATCGAGCTCGGTCTTTAACACGATATTGTGTATTTCCCGATCCGGCGACGAACAGGCATCCATCGCATTGATCAAGAGATTCATAAACACCTGGGTAAGCTGATCGTTTACCGCGACTATGGCTGGCAGGTTTTTGTCGAGTTGCAGATCGAACCCGATGGAACTGAACCTGCGATCGTAACTTAGCAAACTCGCAACTCTCCGTAGCAATCCGTTAAGATCCAGCATCTCCCGCTCGCTCGGTTTCGGAGATGCAAAATCAGCAATTTCACGTGTTATTTTTCCTAGCCTGTTGATCTGCTCATCGATCATGTCGATATTTCTACCGATAGTTTCGCCTTCGGCTCCGGAATCGTATGCCTGTTTAGCTTCGGCTGCGGCGCCTGAAATTGCGGCAATGGGATTACCGACCTCGTGCAGAATACCGGCAGCCAGTTGCCCGATAGCGGCCATTTTATCCTGGTGAAAATATTGTTTTCGTGTGGTTTCAAGCTCTTGCCGAGACTTTATGCGCTCAGTAATATCGTGAACAACAACGATAAAACTGGCTTGCTCGTGGGAATCCTCGAGTGAACCGATCCAGATTTCCGCCGGGAAATTCTTACCCTGTACAGGTTTCAAAATGGTCTGTTGGCGCACTGAAGTTTCCGAGCTCAAGGCATTAATGATATCGTCTTCAGTGAAAAAATCAGTGAGATCTTTATCCACCAGTTCTGATTCTTTTCCATTGAACATACTCTGTGCCGACTGATTGCAGCTTCGAATAACCCAATCTGAATCACAGTTAAAAATGGCGTCGGGGACATTGTTCATCGTCGCCAGTAAACGTGACCTGCTTTCTTCCAGTCCTTCTTGCATGCGAACCAATTGGGTAACGTCGTGCTGGACTTCAACTACCCCTAAAAACTCTTCCTTGTCTGAATAAAGCGGTGTTACCGCCAGATCGACAATCATCGGATTGTTATCGGCATCGTAATGGGTGTGCCTGACCCTTTCCATACCTCCATGTTCCATCACTTTTGTAAGTGGACAGGGTAGTTCAGGTTGGGCGCAGAAAGAACTCGCCCTGTGCGAAACCTGGTAACAATACTGGTAATTCGACTGGTCCTCGTCCGGGGGGATAAAACTCTTTGCCTCTTTATTCATCAGAGCAATCGTGAAATCAGGCTTGATCACCAACACGGGATCTCCTATGCCATCGATTACCGACTGCAGGAAGTTCCGTGATTTATCGAGTTCAGCGGTACGTTCGATTACTCGCTGTTCTAAATGGGCCTGCATCGCCTCTAGTTCCCTTAGGTGCGCCTGACGCCGCTGTGTCTCGACTCGCAACATCCGGTGGGTTCGAAGGAATGTAATCGCCAGGGCCAGGTAAAAAACGCCAAGGATTGCCGCTATCAGCCAGAATATGGTCGCCTGTTTCGCTTGAATACCCTGCGCGACTTTCGATACCCTCATATAGGTTTCAAAAACGCCTATAATCTCGCCCGATTTCGGGGACTTAATGGGGATATAGTGCTGATGCAGATCATCGGTCTCGATAATATCGTCATATTCATTTAGATGATTTGGATGGATATGGCCAGCTACCGATTTGCCGGTTAGCGCTTGCCGAAACCCTTCATTTTGTTGTGCATTATCACCTGTTTCGCTACTTTTACTGGAATACAGGACGATAGCATCACGATTGTAAATCTTCACTTTAACGACCGGAAGCCAGCTCAGCGCGTTTTCCAGGATGGGTTCGAGTTCGACGCGCGTCGAAGCTGGCAATTTCTCGGAATCTGTTAGCAGCGCTTGTTCCAGACCATTTTTCAACAGGGTGTTACGCAATACGATCGCGAGGTCTTTATTGTGCGATTCCAGGTGTTCTTCATAATAATGCTGGCTTAGGTCGATATGGAAATAAAATAACGATACGACGGTCAGCGTCATACCGGCGACACTGATAATCATGAACCGATGCAGCGACGATTTCACAGGTTGCGCCGCTGCCCCACGGGTTTGCCACGGCCGCTTAAAAAATGGGTAAAGTTTTGAGTCACACTTACTTGACCCGGTCAATTTGTAAGGCTATTCGCTGCGTGGACGGATCGCGATCAAGCGCATTAATTTCGGTAAAGAAATCCCCGGGTTGTGGCGCTGGCTTACCACTCCTGGATACGCGCGCTCCCAGGATAAGCTGGTCGAAGGACGAGAGTTTCATCGATGGAATCATCGCATCGTTATCGCTGAGCACCACCGTTGCCGGCAAGTCACTCAATTTGAGCTTCTTTACCGCCAGCGGCATGGGTGGTCCCTGCGCCGCCTTGGCATACACAAAAACAGTATCATTCGGATTCGCCCTGTTTTTTAATTCCGGGGTGATATCAACCTCGAGATTTATGGTTTGAATAACGCCCGCGACCGGGACCAGATCAGGATTGCGTTGCTCCAGTCTGCCGATCAAGGCCTGTACTTGCTGCAACGAGGCCCGGTCGTCCGAAACCAGGGGTAGTAACGTCGACCAGTATCGGTGAGCTGCGCTGTAATCTTTGCGCTGCTCGGCGGCCAACCCGGCAAGCCATAACCCTTTCGGGTCTCGGGGCGCAATCTTCAAGCCGAGCTGCACCAGTTTCTCCGGAACCCCGAGCAGGTTGCCGCCATTTTGCATCGTCAATGCGTCGGCCAGTGAAAACAGAATGGCAGGCTCATCGCCAGTCAAATCGTAGGTCCGCTGGAAAGCGACAACCGCCTCATCATAATTTTGTATAGCCATTAAAGACCTGCCCAGCATATACCAGCCGCGCGCATCTTCGGGATTCTGCTGCAGCTTGAGTTTCAATGCCTGCAGCATGCCATCAATATCCTCGCCTGAATGTTGTTGCGTTACCGGATTCTTTGCGGCCTGGAGAATCTGCGGATTTCCGATCACACGATATTCGCCGTAGGTCGAATACAGGGCCAGACTCAGCGCGGGCACTAAAACCAGCACCACCAGCGCCATCCAGGTCCCACGTGATTTCTCGGTACCCGGTTCCTGCGGTTTGAGTCCGAGCGCCAACGAGGTCTGCAAATCGATAAAGGCGCCATCATAATCTGCCTGGTCGATTTCTCCCGCTTCGAGCTGCCGGTCCAGTTGATGCCTCTGTTCGCGCGCGATACCAATATTCTGTTGCAGGCGTTGGTCCGCCTGATCGCGTTGCGAGACCCGCAGCAAAGGAACCACCAGGATGCCAAGCCCCGCGCACAGGAATAAAGCGATAACCACCCAGAAGGTCATTTTTCGTCATCCTCCCGTAACAGCAAATTCCTTGCTTCGGCCATGGCCCCCTGGTTTACCTCAAGTGGTCTTGCGCTGCCTCGCAGCTTGCGAATAACCAGGTATAGCACGATAATTAACAGTAAAAAAGGTCCCAGCCACAGCAGGTAGGTCGAAGATTTGAACTGAGGACGGTAAATTACAAAATCGCCGTAGCGCGCAACCATGTATTCCACTACCTGGGCCGGGGAATCACCACGGGACAACATCGTATAGGTCTGGCGCCGTAAATCCTGTGCCAGCTCGGCATTGGACCCGGACAAATTTTGATTCTGGCAAACCAGGCAGCGTAACTCCTTGATAAGCTGATTATATTCGGCTTCAGTCTGGGCAGATTCGAACTCGTAGGCTTCGATCACTGCCTGTGCAGTGCCCATAAACAGAACCAGAAAAATCGCGATAAATCGAGTCATCGGCCTAACCCAGCAATGCCCTGATAACGGGAAGCAACTTGTTGTCGAGCGAGTCTTGTGTGACCGGTCCGATATGCTTGTACCTTATGTTGCCATCTGCCCCGATAATGAAGGTTTCAGGTACTCCGTAAACCCCCCAGTCGATTCCGACGCGACCGTCAAGATCAATCAGGCTGGTGGTATAGGGGTTGCCAAACTGCTGCAACCAGTTGACTGCATCCTGCGGTTGATCCTTGTAGTTGAGCCCAATAATGGTAACCAGATTTTCCCGCGCCAGTTGGGTGATGATCGCGTGCTCGGCACGGCAGGATATGCACCAGGAAGCCCACACGTTCAACACCCATACCTGTCCCAGCAGATCTCCAGGCGCCAGCTTGCGCGATGGCGCATCCAGCATCGGCAAGGAAAAATCGGGGGCTGATTTATCAATAAGCGGCGACGGTACCTTCTTCGGGTCAAGGCTCAGGCCATAGCCCAACAACGCGACCAGTAAAAGGAAAAAACCCAATGGTGCAGCAAACCGGATCACCCTGTTTTCTCCATCCCGGCACTCACCGCAACAGCGGTTGTGTGGCGTTTATATCGACGATCGCCGGCCGCAAACAATCCACCCAGAGCCATGATGATTGCCCCCAGCCAGATCCAGCGGATAAAAGGCTTGTAGTAGATTCTGATCGCCCAGGCGCCTTTATTACCCAGCGGTTCACCCAATGCGATAAATAAATCACGGGTAAACCCGGCATCGATCGCGGCTTCGGTCATCGGCATCTTCTGCACCTGGTAAATGCGTTTTTCAGGGTACAAGCTAGTTTGAAAATCACCGGATTCATTGCTTACGCTGAATTCGCCGCGCGTGGCGACATAATTGTCTACCCTGAATTGTTGCACACCATGAAAGGTAAATTTGTAGCCCGCGACACTGTAGCTATCCCCGGGCGCCATGCGTAGATCCTTTTCGTGATTATAAAGGCTGGTGAGGGTAATGCCGATTATGAACACCGCGATCCCGATATGTCCCAGTAACATGCCGTAAAAGCCAGATGGAATGGATCTCAGAGCTGACATGGGTTTGCGATTGCGAAATCGCTCGAACAACGCAATTGCGGCGGTAACAGCGATCCAGAGCGCCATTACAATTCCCAGGTAAGCACTCCAGATCCACTGGGGCAGGGCCAGGCTAATCAAAAATGCCACTACCAGTACAGCGATCGCCGGTAGCTGCATCTTGCCGCGTAAGCGCTTGATATCGTCACCCTTCCAGCGTATCAGCATACCGATACCGATCAGGATTCCGAGCGGCGCGGTTAGCACCAGAAACATCAGGTTAAAATAGGGCGGCCCAACCGAAATCTTGCCACCCATCGCATCGATTGCAATGGGGTAGAGTGTGCCCAGCAGGATAGCCGTGGTGGCGACGGCCAGGAAAATATTGTTGAGCAGCAACGCACCGTCACGTGACAGCAGCCGGGTTTGCGCGGCGCTTCGCAGTAACGGTGCGCGCCAGGCATAGAGCACCAGTGATCCGCCCACCACCACGGCCAGAAACGCAAGAATAAAAATGCCGCGTGCGGGGTCGGTGGCAAAGGCATGCACCGATGTCAGTACCCCTGAGCGCACCAGGAAGGTTCCGAGCAAGCTCAGTGAAAAGGCAAAAATTGCCAACAGTGCAGTCCATGCCTTGAAGGTGCCCCGTTTTTCGGTTATGGCGAGCGAGTGCATTAGCGCGATGCCCACCAGCCACGGCATGAAGGACGCATTTTCGACCGGGTCCCAGAACCACCAGCCTCCCCAGCCGAGTTCGTAGTAGGCCCACCAGCTCCCCAGCGCAATACCGAGTGTCAAAAACAGCCAGGCGATGTTTGTCCAGGGCCGCGCCCAGCGCGCCCAGGCCGAGTCCACCTGTCCCGAGATCAACGCGGCGATGGAAAAAGCAAAAGCAACCGAGAAACCGACATACCCGATATAGAGCATCGGTGGATGAATGGCCATACCAATATCCTGTAATAACGGATTCAGGTCACTGCCCTCGGCCGCCGCCGGTATCAGGCGCTCGAACGGATTCGAGGTAATGATGATAAACAGCAGGAATCCACAACTAACCAGGCCGAGAACGCCCAGCACGCGCGCCCTCATGACGCGCGGCACATTGGGAGAGAATAGCGCAACCGCCCCGCTCCAAAGGGAGAGCACTAGCGCCCACAGCAACAACGAACCTTCGTGCCCACCCCAGACCCCGGAAACCTGATAAATTAGAGGCAACTCGGAATTAGAATTCCTCGCCACGTAGAGCACCGAGAAATCATTGTTAATAAAGGCCCAGGTAAGACTGGCATACGCCAACGAGAGAAACAGCAATTGCACCAGTGTCGCCGGTATCGCGGCGGCGACCCAGCGCTGAATACCAAGGCTCGCCCCGGCAAGCGGTATCACCGCCTGGAAAAGTGCGATGCACAGCGCCAGGATGAGCGCAAAATGGCCGATTTCAGGAATCACTGCTGAGTTCCCTGTTGCGCTTGCATCGCGGCGGAAACCTCGGGCGGCATGTAATTTTCATCGTGCTTGGCCAGAACCTGCTGCGCCACGAAGCCGCCTTTGTTATCGAGCCGGCCATGGGCAATGATGCCCTGGCCCTCGCGAAACAAATCGGGCAGTATGCCGTTATAACTGACTCTGACCTTATGCAGGTTGTCGGTAATATCAAACTGCACGATTAACCCTTCATCGGGCCGGTTTACACTACCATCAACCACTATGCCTCCCAGGCGAAACAGCTTGTTTGTCGGCGCCTTGCCCTCGACGACCTCGGCCGGGGTAAAGAAAAACATGATGTTTTGATCCAGTGATTTGAGTGCGAACACAACACCGATGGCAACACCTGCGAGCATCAGCAAAATCAACATGAGCCTCTTTGCACGGGCTGGTTTCATCATTGGCTCGTCCTGTTTCGACGCCTGAGCTGGTGCAAGGATATTTCATGCTGTTTTCGCGGAAGATACCAGTTCAGCCATAGAATTATCGCGCTGAGACCGTAACTAGGCCACACGAACGCGGCGTAACCACCCATATATAAAAATTCCACCATGGTTACAACTCCTCTACCCACTTGCTATTCCGTTCGCGTTGCAGCAATTCACCGCGGCACTTCTCAAACAGGACCAACACGTAATAGACCTGAAACGCCAGCGCCATCAGCAACAAGGGGATCAACATACTGTAATGAATCGAAGGCTTGTCCAGCTTGGTCACGGTAGGGCCCTGGTGCAGTGAATTCCACCATTCGACCGAAAAATGAATAATCGGAATGTTCACAACGCCCACTATAGCCAGTATTGCGACCGCGCGTGCTGCCACGCGTTTATCATCGATTGCATTGTGAAGGCCGATAATTCCGAGATAAAGAAACAGCAGGATTAATTCCGAAGTGAGACGCGCATCCCAGACCCAGTAGGTGCCCCACATGGGCTTACCCCATAACGACCCGGTGACGAGCGCCAGAAAAGTAAAGCTGGCGCCTATCGGCGCACTGCTGATCAAAACCACCTCGGCGAGCTTCATACGCCAGACTATGATTATGGCCCCGCAAAAGGCCATCACCATGTATATAAACAACGACATCCAGGCCGAGGGCACGTGAACGAAGATAATACGGTAGCTATCACCCTGCTGATAATCAGCGGGTGCGACTATTAATCCGCCGTATAGCCCAGCCAGCAACAGCATCAGGAACAATGCCGTCAGCCAGGGTATCCATTTGCCGGCTATGAGATAAAAATGTGGGGGAGATCCTAACTTGTGAAACCAGAGATACATACAACCCTCGACTAGCTTGTAGACATTCGTAGCGCCGCGGCCGTGGCTCAGGGCGTTAACGAGATTGAAAGAAAAAGAAAGGCCTGCAACAACTAACCCGATTCCAGGGTAATATCCAGATACTCGAACAGTAACCGGTGGTTACGGTTACAGCTAAGATCCCGGGTTTCAAGTATTGCCGGAGCGAGCATGGGAAAGGCCAAGGTTCAGAGTGCGATCAACTTTCAGAATACAATTTGATCAGCCTATTTCCTTGACATAGATCAACCCCAGAGCATATAAAATCATACAAGTATACTAGCGGTACCCCTACCTACGCAAAGGCAAAATTATTCTTGCCTGAATTCTTTATTTCGTACATGGCCTGGTCTGCCTTGTTTATCAATTCATTCACACTTTTGCCATTTTCGGGGAAGGCGAACCGTCAGATACGACTGGCTTAACCAGTATATTTTCGACTCAATTTCAGCAGTTCAAGATTTTGCTACTCGATGGCTATGGACATATAACAACGAAAGACCGAATATGGGGCTCGGAGGAATAACCCCGAAACAGAAGCAGGCACTAGCTGCATAAGGTTTCTTCTGATAAATACAGCTATTTATGGGGGGATTACCGAGGCGAATCGTGACAGGATTCCGCCAATGCCACCCTGATAAGAGAGGTTAGAGAAGAAAATTGCCATTAAGCCGAATAGTTTCAGCAGCACTTCTGCTCTTCATCGGGGGATGCAGTATGCCTTCGCCCTGGGATAGTGCAGAGCCCTATCCACTCAAACCTGGCCCCCGGCTTGGTGATATTGTCCATACCGCCACTGGCCATCTTTTGACCGAACGGCAGCTCCTCGACAATCTGGTCCGATTCCCGCTGGTCTACGTCGGGGAGGTGCACGATAACCCTGCATCACACCGACTACAGCTATTGATCATCAAGGCGATGCACTCCAACAATCCCGGCAAAGTTGTGCTCGGAATGGAGATGTTTAATAGCGGGCAGCAGCAGGCTCTCGATCAGTGGGTCAGCGGTGAGTTGAATGAGAAGGATTTTTTAAGAAAGAGCCGCTGGTTCAGTAACTGGGCCGCAGATTATGAACTCTACCAGGAGTTGCTGGAGTTCTGTCGCCAGCAACAGATTCCCGTCATTGGACTCAATATCACCAAGGCGTTGGGACGCCAGGTCAGCATGACACCGCTGGATCAACTCGATAGCGAAACCAGGACGAAACTCCCGGAGATGGATATGAGCGATCCCTACCAACGAGCGATGATCGAGAAGATCTTTGAGGTTCACGGTGCTGGTTCGAAGATGGTGGATAGTTTCTTCCGTCGTCAAACGCTGTGGGATGAGTCGATGGCCCGTGGAGTCGCCGATTACATGGGTCAAAATCCCGAGTACCAGATGATGGTTGTCGCTGGGGGCTGGCATGTAAGGTATGGATTTGGAATTCCACGCCGGGTTCATCGGCGTCTGCCGATCCCCTATGCGTTGGTCGGGGAGTACCACCTTGAGATTCCGGCTGAAAAGGAAGGCCAGCTGATGGATGTAACCATGCCCAGTTTCCCAATGCGGGCAGTGGATTACCTGGTCTATCAGGAGTACGAAGTATTCAAGGCAAAGGGCGTCAAACTCGGTGTAGTGCTAGACCATAGCGACGATGAGGTCGGAATTGGCATCACTGGTGTTTCCCCGGGTTCGGCTGCCGAACAGGCGGGAATCGAGAAGGGCGACAGGATACTAAGCTTTGATGGAAATACCCTGGCCGATAGCTTTGACCTTATCTACGCTACCAGGAGCAAGCGTGCTGGTGATTCCGCCACCATTGAACTGCTTCGTGGAGAACTCAAGCAGACGCTTGAAGTTAAATTTACCCCGCACCCTGACAAGCATCCATAGCGCAAGGATGCAAATTTTCCAGCTATTCTACCGGTGCTGGCAGGGCTTCTGCCTGATAGTTTCCCCAGGCGTTAGAACAGCACCCCCCTGAAGGCGAGACAAGTGCTCTACTGTTGCACTACTGGAACAGACCGCTTTCTTGAATTGGCTTTCTGATCGCTTTGAGGAAGGATTTTATGGCATCGATCTCTCTGGTCTCTGTTGTGGAGGTGATGGTTGACCAGACGCGTTTGTTAGTGGCGGTATCAAAGATAGCGGTCTCAACCGTCGATACGTTGTATTCGCTGTAGTAGCCGGGTGTATTTGTAACCCGGTAACCACTGTCGTAGTACCCGTGCCAGCCTCTGTTGTATCGGCCACCATAGGCACCCTGTACGTAGGTAGTTCCAGGTGTGTACACCTGCTCCTTCGTTGTATCAACCAGGCGTACAACCATGACGCCATCAGCCCCGGCATCATGGATCGCTGAAGACGCAGTCGCTTCGTCGGTCAAATCGGTATTCGGCAGAATAGTGGCTGCAGACTTTGCATCGGCGCCAGACTTTTTGATGGTGTCGACGAGTTCGTTTTCAATCAAGGTCCGGTAAGCCGGTACTTTGTTGACCACGACGACAAGGACATTTGTAAATTGCTGACTTTGGGTGTCATCCTTCCAGGTATTCACTACCTCGGTTGAAGCACAGGAGGTCAGGAGGAGAACAGCAACGCAGAGCAGCAGAAATCTTGTTTTCACCGGCGGAATACCTTTGTAAAGGAGCAAGCGGAACGGAACCAGGGGCAGGGTACCGGGAAACCTGAACACAGGTCAAGCTGCCTATTTATGCGTGCTGAACCAGCAGCATGATTATTTTAAGAAATGTGGGCGTGCGTCCTGAAAGCTGCCTGCTTTCCGAGTGGGTGAAAGGCCCGCCTCCCAAACCCGGCCGGGAGGGAGTAACCGAGAAGAATGGCAGCACCCGCGCGAAATCGAGTGCATGGTCGAGCATTTCCGCGATTCGCCTTTCGTCAAGGGCCTCGAAGCCTCGACGCAGGATCTCGAGCTGATCCGCAACCCGCAATTCCGGCCCTGACTACCCAAAACGAGTGATGTATTGACTGTCATTACTTGGTGGTACACTCTATGCTACGTTATTGATAATCGGGATGATAGGCGGGTGGGGGTTTGAACTGTGCGTGTCGATACTTCTAAAGGGCGAAACTTTATCGTATTGTGTTATGTGCTCGAATTCCACTCGAATCAGCGTAGCTTTCACCACGGTCACGAAATGTCGCGGCCGCCAACCAACTGGGTCGCGTTATGAACAAGTCGATCTTAACGCCGGTTTTCGTCACGCTTGCGATGATCGTTGGATCGGTCTCGATCGAAGCATCTGCCGCTGGTGAAAACACCACGGTGTCGGAGAGCGTGCGCCCACTAACCACTTATGAACGCTTCCTGCCGCTGGCGGTTGCGGGCGACCCTGCCATCCAGAATTTCCTGGGATATATGTTTACTTATGGCGAAGGCGTAGAGCGTGACTATGAAAAGGCTCACTACTGGTTTCACCTGGCCGCCGAAGAGGGTGACTCGAGAGCGCAACGCAACCTGGGTCTTTTTCATTCAGATGCCATTGCTCGCATTCCCGCAAATTTCTACGATGCGAGCGAGGCGAATCTGTGGTTCAGCCTGGCCGCAGCCAACCCGGAAAACCCGGCAATTTCCCCGCTCGCGGCTCAATCATACGATAAGTTTCTGGCTTCGGATGCCGAGAAGATGGAACTGGCGGTAGATGGGGAACACCTCGGTGAATTTATCTATCATGGTTCCTGTGCAGGTTGTCACGGTTTTAACGGTCATGCCGCTTACCCCGGTACCCCTTCATTTGCGCGTGGAAATAGCCTCGAGAAAAGTGATCGCGATCTGGTAGCAAGTATCCTTCACGGAAAGGGAAAGATGCCTCCCTGGGGCGATACCCTGTCGGCTGCAGCGGCGCGTAAAATCGTGTCCCACATCCGCAAGTTGTTCGGCCCGGATGCAGTGCAAGAACCATCGCAAGCGCAGCCGGTCGCCTGGCCTGATAGCGGTCAGTTAGCCCTTGGGGAAAATACTTACCTCGCGTTCTGTGGTGGTTGTCATGGCTTCAACGGCATTGCCTGGTATGTTCATTCGCCCTCATTTGCGCTTGGTGAGCGCATGGACAAGAGCGACGAGGAGCTGAAAAAAAGCATCAAAAACGGGCTGGGAGTAATGCCCTCGTGGGAGAATATGCTTAAACCAGGGCAAATCGACGCGCTGGTAAAATTCATTCGCACACTCGCGCAAACCTACGAGGGCGGGATCCTCGGCGAGTTACGCCGGCCCTCGCAATTCCTGCGCTTTCGTCCTTTAGGCGAAACTGGCTCGAACTGGACCGGTGACGACTTCCGTTAGTTATGAGCAGCGAATTCAACCTGGTTGGGATGATGAGCGACTTGTAAAGGGGAAAACCGGTATTGCTTCGGGGCAACAAATTTAGTCCACCAAGGGGCAGTAAAAGCTATTTTTTGGGTACTGACAAGTTAACTCCCATTGTAGTAGATTGAAAAGGCAATATTTACGCGAGTTTTTACCGGTTCAAGAAGTTAACTTGTCAATACCCATGCTGCTGTTATTTGACGAGGTAGGCAGCCTATTCACCTCTATCCAGTAGATGAAATTCAACCCGACGGTTTTGAGCCCGACCCTCTCGGGTTTGATTAGTAGCCAATGGCCGAGTTTCTCCATAACCCACCACTTCCATTCTATCTCGCCTGATTCCCTTTGATTCCAGATAATCACCCACACTTTTGGCGCGAATGTCTGAAAGGTTCTGGTTATAAGCCAGGGAACCCTGACTATCAGTATGGGCTTGAATCTCAACGCGTATGTCCGGGAACTTAAGCAATGCTGCAACCGCAGCATCCAGATTTACTCTGGTATTAGTGTCTAAATCTGAAGATCCGGGTTTGAAATTAACGCCATCTATTGTGGATTCGAAAATGGCGCAGCCCTTTTTATTAACGTTGGCCCCAAGAATCGTGTCAGGACATTGATCCAAGCTGTCTAATACACCATCGCCATCTGCATCGCCATCAATGGTACATCCATTTGCATCAACCGGATCACCGTCGGGCGTCGCCGGGCATTGATCACTGTCATCTTCTACGCCATCATTATCGGTATCGAAGATACAGCCTTTTTGATCGACGCGCACACCTACGGGTGTCGACGGACATTTATCGGCGCCATCGGTAACACCGTCATTATCTTCATCAAATTCGCAGCCAGTATTATCAACCGTTCTTTGGGGCGGTGTGTCCGGGCATCGGTCCTGCTCGTCGAGTACTCCATCAGAATCGTTATCGATAACTTCTCGAACAACTACTACCTGTCTTTGTGGTTGATGACCAAATCGATAGAGCAGATTGATCGATAGCATGTTGACTTCTTTAAATAATGTGTTCGCACTGACCTGAACCGCAAGGCCATTATCCCACCCGTATTCCCCACCCATACCCAGGGTAAACTGACTGGATGTTTTCTCCACTGCTACTACTGTGGTAGACGTATTTATTTTTTCCAGCCCGGCCTTGAAGATCCCTGAATACCCGGTTCGACCTATCCTATCTTTCGAAAAAAAATACAAATGGGCATTTACAGCGAAACTTTCATAATCTACTTCACCCCCAGAATTCAACCTTGCTGTACCAAAATCTGAAATGCTCAACTCCAGGCTGAAAATTCTATTGACATCCAGACCCAATAAAATGCGACCGCCAAAATCATTATCAATATTAACTGTGGGGGTAATACCACTAAGATCTGTGACCAAAAAGGAATAGCCAAAACCAGCGCCTACGTACAATTTTTTCAGGAGGCCCTCCGGCTCTGACCCTGACGTCTGATATTGTGCATGAGCAGCACTCACCGATAAAATTATCAGCGACCATGATAAAAACAAAATTATTTTTTTAACGCCCATTAAACAATCGAGTATCCGTGATCAGGCCTGATATAAAGAACACTGCACAATTTCATTTTCGGGCAATAGTGGACAGACTTAAGTATGCTTATGTTATCTCCTGTTACTCGTCACCAGTAACATATTTCAAAATTTCCACAACCTGCTCGGGAGTCTGGGCCCAGGCCATCGCTGCGGCATCGACCTCCTTTAACGGGTGAATAATTTCCTCGTCGTGCAGGGTGATATAAGGCTTGCCAAGCGCAGCACAATAGCCCGCATCAAACGCCGCATTCCATTGCTTGTATTTATCACCAAAACGTACCACAGCGATATCGCATTTACTGATCATCGTTTTGGTGCGTATTCCGTTAACCTTGGAAGACTTGTGATCGCGCCAGAAATTACTACTCTCTGCACCGAGCATATCGCCCGCCGCATCGCTCGCCTCGTGATTGGTAACAGCCGATGTGAATGCCACTGGTAAATCCAACAATTTTGCACCCTGCATAATCTGTTGACGCCAGTCGGTGTGTATTTCACCAGATAAATATACTGTCCAGTTCATTGTTATCCCCTAATCAATTAATAAACACGTTGTGCGTAGCACCAATATGGTTAAAAAAGTATTTTTAAACTGCATCTCGTTCGACCTTTAATAAATATACTTAAGTGCCCAACTCTTCAGAGTATTCAGGTGATTGGCAGATCAACTTCTGCGCCCAAACAAACACAATAATTATATTTTAGTACCCAAATACATGGATTATGCAACTTTCTTTCTGTAATTTCGGTTACCCTTGATCGCATTTACATTTTATCGAAGACGTTTACAATAAAAAGCGAATGCATTCAGCACTCGGATAAAAATTGCCTGGCCGATACGAGGCACAACTCGCTCAGCAAGCGGGTTCAAAATTTACTTGAGTTATGCTCAGACGAATGGATTCACCACAGGGGCAGGTCGGTTGCAAGTTGTCGTTGACACAGGAAATCGGTATTGAATTCTGATCCCATACTATAGGAATCTAATTACTATGGCCGATTACGGCAATATTATTTTTGAACTGGTGGTGATATTTTCGGGCGCCGTTATTTTTTCTACAGCATTTCTGTACCTGAAACAGCCCGTCACTCTAGCTTATATTGTGCTGGGTATGGCGGCAGGTCCCTGGGGGCTGGGTGTCATTGAAGATGCGGGCCAACTCGAAGACCTTTCCCATCTAGGCATTATTTTACTGCTGTTCCTGATCGGCATGAACCTGAAGCCGGACCGGCTTTTAAGGTTGTTTAGCCAAACTGCAATTCTTACTTTGCTGACCAGTGTCGTGTTCATGCTTGTATCAACCTCAATGGCATTACTGGCGGGCTATGATTTGCTGGAGAGTTTCATCATCGGGGCTGCGATGATGTTTTCTAGTACCATTGTTAGTCTTAAGTTAATACCAACAACTACCCTGCATCATAAGCATCGGGGTGAAATGATGACCAGTGTGCTGTTGCTACAGGACGTGATAGCCATTGTGATTATCCTGATGTTTTCGGGTGGCTCGCAGGAAGATGTGCAATTAACTGTTTTGTTCTTGCTGATGAAATTAGTTGTGATGATTGCGGTGTTTTTTCTGATAGTGAGATATGTTGTCAATTCTCTGTTTCGGCGGTTTGATTTTATTTCCGAATATGTTTTTTTACTGTCATTGGGTTGGGGTTTAATTGGCGCTGGTGTCGCAAAATATCTCGGGCTTTCATATGAGATGGGGGCATTCGTAGCAGGTGTCACCTTTGCATCTTCTCCTGTTGCGTTGGTTGTTGCTGAGAACCTCAAGCCGCTGCGTGATTTTTTTCTGATACTTTTCTTTTTTACCATTGGCGCAAACATTAATTTGCTGGTGGCTGGCAATGTGATGTTAGAGGCTATTGCCGTGGCCATTGGTCTGGTTGTGCTGAAACCTTTTGTATTCCATTGGGGATTTAAATTGATTGGTGAAAAACCACACGTGGCGTCTGAACTGGGGTCGCGCTTAGGTCAGGCCAGTGAATTTTCCTTACTCATTTCAGTTTCTGCATTGGGGTCAGGGCTTATCAGCGTAGACGCTTCGTACTTAATACAAACAGTTGTGGTTATGACATTTATATTGTCAACATATTGGGTGGTTTACCGATATCCGACACCAATTTCAAGCCGGACTGGTCAGAGAAAAGATTAATGCTTTTTAATCCCATCAGACACGGGAATCAGAAATGTCCACAACTGCCGTTTTCCGCCTATTCTCTAATTGTGCAATGATCTGCTCAGATATCAGTGATTATTGTACGGCATGGGAATGTCTGATATATAAGGGGCGATTCGGGTTGCGTTGTGTCGTGCCGTAGAATCGCAGCTCGTTAATCCTCCATGGTAATCGGCGATATAAACCCCGGCGGTTTGATCGCAAGCAACGAACAGTTGAGTTGGTTGAGAATGGTCTCTGCAGTGTTGCCCATGAAGATCCCAGAAATGCCTGTGCAAGACAATGTGCCCATGACCATAAGATTGACTTTGTTCTTATTTGCGAAAGCTGATATCTCACTGCCTGGCAAGCCCTTAAGTAGATGCGTCTGGGGTTTGAGGTATTCCAGGGCATCCTCGTCGGCATAGTTCGGCAATACTATCTTCACCTCGAAGCCCTTCCGGTACAATGCGAATTTTTTCTTCTGCAGAATAATGGCGTCTGGTGGCTCGACGGATATCTCGAACGGATTTTCCTGCGTTTCGTTTGTTTGTCATCATCATTTCCTCTTCAGGTTACGATGAGCTAAAACTGTCTCTTAGGCAATCAGACTATTTTGTCCAACTCGGGCTGACGAGGTACAATATCGCAGGCACAATTCCCAGAAGCAAAGGTAATCGAATTCCGATGAAGCATACAATCAGCCTAACTCTGACTTTAGGAGCATTTTGGTTACTTAATTCAGATTACTACACGCCCCTTATTCTTACGCTTGGGGTGGCCTCCATCACCTTTGTTATTTACATAGCGCATAGAATGGATGTGGTAGATCACGAATCTCAACCAGTGCATCTGACTGCAAAGCTCCCCGGTTACTATGTATGGTTAGGCAAAGAAATTATTCTCGCAAATATTTCCGTTGTGAAGCATGTCTGGCTTGGCAACCGGACAATATCTCCCACCCTGGCCACGCTTAAAGCCAGTCAAAAGACCGACATGGGGAAGGTAATCTACGCAACTTCTATTACCCTGACACCGGGCACAGTTGCGGTGGATCTGGTAGATGATCAAATTGTCGTGCACTCGTTATTGCGGGAGAATATTCAAGCCTTGGCTGCAGGGGAAATGGATCGTCGCGTGAGGCTACTGGAAGACTAATGCTAATAGCTGCAACCTTAGCCATTCTTGTAGTCATGGTCCTGGCAATTGTTCGAGGCATCATGGGACCTACGCTCTACGATCGGATCCTTGCGGTGAATATGTTTGGCACCAAAACGGTACTACTTATTTCGATTTTAGGTTTTGTCATGGGGCGACCAGAATTTCTGGATATTGCCATCGTCTACGCTCTAATCAATTTCGTTAGCGTGATTGGCGTATTGCACTATTCCGAATACTCCGAATTAAAACCCGACCGTAGCGAAATAGAGCGACCTCAAAAGGATTCGTAATGGATAGTGTCATCGAATTCAGTAGTGCACTGTGCCTGTTGATAGGGAGCTTTCTCTGTCTGTCAGGCGGCGTCGGGGTTTTACGATTCCCTGACTTTTATACCCGTATGCATGCGGTAGGTGTGACCGATACCTTAGGTGCAGGTATGATTTTAGTGGGGCTAATATTACTACGTCCTGAGAGTCTTGTGCTAATCAAACTGGTCATGATTCTACTTATGACGCTGTTTATCAACCCAACAGCAAGTCATGCCTTAGCCAAGGCAGCGCTACACAGCGGTCTCTTGCCATTACAGTATCAAAGGGATAAAGAAAAAGGGGCAGAGTCATCGAATCCCTAGTCGACATTGTCTTACTGGGCTTGCTGGTATGTATCGCCATTGCCATTGCCATTGTTCGGATGAAAGATCTGTTTGCGGTGGTCATGCTGTCAGGTATTTACGGACTGCTGTCAGCGAGTTTTTTTGTCACCCTGGATGCCGTGGATGTGGCGTTTACCGAGGCATCCGTGGGTGCCGGCATAGCTACCTTGTTGATGCTGGTGACAGTGACGATGACGGGTCGATACGAACATAGCGCACACAATAAGCCCATCTGGGCGTTGGCCGTGGTCCTTGTTACCGGCGGTCTGTTGTTGTACGGAACTCTGGATATGCCTTATTTTGGCTCCGCAGACGCGCCCGGTCACCTGCATGTAGCACCACGTTACATCAATGATTCCATGCAGGAAATTGGTGTGCCTAATATTGTTACTTCCGTGCTGGCAAGCTATAGAGGCTACGATACACTTGGCGAGGTGGTTGTTATCTTCACCGCCGGCGTGGGGGTACTGGCGTTGTTGTCAGTGGCGCCCCGCCCTGAAGAGTCTGCTGAGATAGATGTCGTTAATGTTTCAATGCATAAAAAACATTTGATTCTGCGCATTGTCACCAAAATGCTAATTCCATTCATCCTGATATTTGCTCTCTATGTGCAATTCCACGGCGACTATGGACCCGGTGGTGGTTTCCAGGCGGGCGTGATCTTCGCCGCGGCTATTATTCTCTACTCCATGTTGTTCGGTATGAGTATGGCACGCCGGGTGATTAATCAACCCCTTGTCCAGTTGCTATCCGCCATCGGTGTCCTGATTTATGGCAGCGTCGGATTGGTTTCCATGTTGAACGGGGGCAATTTCCTTGATTACAACCTGCTATCCGACGACCCTGTTGCAGGCCAACATCTAGGCATTCTAATTGTCGAACTAGGAATAGGATGCACTGTTACATCGGTTATGGTCATCATCTTTTTCAATTTTGCCGATCGTACAGAAGACCATATGCGTAACGGAATTAGAGGGCGATGATGTTTTTAGGGCTCTATAACTACTGGATTGTTGTAGTACTCATGATGATCGGGTTTTACATCGTTATTGCCCACGGGAATCTGGTTAAAAAGATAATTGGCCTGAATATATTCCAGACATCGGTATTTATCTTTTACATTAGTGTCTCTAATATCGATGGCGGCACCGCACCAATCTTGGTCGAAGGAATTAGCCGATACTCTAATCCTTTACCCCATGTTTTGATTCTCACCGCGATCGTGGTGGGCATCGCCACAACTGCTTTGGGTCTTGCGATCGCTATGCGAATCAAGGAAGCCTATGGCAACATCGAAGAAGAGGAAATTCAGCAAAGAGATAATCGAGAGTGTTAGCACACCTGCCGGTTTTGCAGGTAATCGTGCCGCTATTGGCAGCGCCGAGCTGCATAATCCTAAGACGGCCTGGCTGGGTATGGCTATTTGCGCTGTTAGTCAGTGGCTCAGCGTTTCTGATCAGTATCGCTCTGCTTCAACAGGTGGCGGATGCGGGTGTGGTTGTTTACGAACTGGGCGGCTGGGAAGCGCCCTGGGGGATTGAATATCGAATCGATATACTCAACGCCTTTCTTGCATTAATTATTACCGGTATCAGCACCATAGTGCTGCTAGCGGCACACACCAGTATACAGGAGGAGATCCCCGAAGATCGCCATACGCTATTTTACGTTTTGTACCTGTTATCGCTTGCTGGAATGCTTGGCATAGTCACCACCGGCGATGCTTTCAATGTTTTCGTTTTCCTGGAGATTTCTTCCCTGTCAGCCTACTCCTTAATTGCCCTGGGCAGGGACAGGCGTGCTCTCTGGGCTTCCTATCAGTATTTAATTATGGGTTCCATTGGCGCCACTTTCATCCTGATTGGTATAGGCCTGATGTACCAAATGACGGGTACGCTGAATATGGAGGACCTCTCAAGACGCCTGCCCGAGGTTGCCCAAACGCGAACCGTATTTACCGCCTTTGCTTTTCTTATCGTTGGCATCTGTCTAAAATTGGCCCTGTTTCCACTCCATCTGTGGTTGCCAAATGCATACGCCTATGCCCCCTCAATTGTAACGACTTTTCTTGCAGCTACCGCTACAAAAGTAGCCTTATACATGCTGATTCGCTTTACCTACTCGGTTTTTGGCGGTTCCTTTTCCTTCACTACCTTGCCGTTACAAACGCTATTTGTGGTGCTTGGACTGTTGGGAGTATTAATCGCCTCGATTACAGCTATCTATCAAAAAAATATCAAGCATCTATTTGCCTACTCGAGTGTGGCGCAAATTGGTTACATGATAGTGGGCTACAGCATCAGTACCACCGCGGGGCTAATGGCCACGTTATTGCATATGTTTAATCATGCATTGATGAAAGGCGCATTATTCCTGGCGCTAGGGGCGGTTATGTACCGCGTTGGCAGCGTTCAACTGCGTGATTTTCATGGTCTAGGCCGTCAAATGCCATTCACCATGGCGGCTATTGTAGCGGGCAGTTTAAGTTTAATTGGTGTGCCCCTGACGGTAGGCTTTGTGAGTAAATGGTACCTGGTCCTGGCGGCCATTGAAAACGGTTGGTGGCCGGTTGCCGTCCTTATCCTGCTGGGTTCGCTACTGGCCATCGTTTATACCTGGCGAATCGTTGAAGCTGCCTATTTTAAGGTCCCACAAGCAGGTAACGAACAGGTCAGAGAGGCACCGCTTGCCTACTTGATTCCGGTGTGGATGTTGGTGTCGGCAAACATTTACTTCGGCATTGACACCCGACTAAGCCTTCAGGTAGCAACCTCGGCTGCACAGAGTTTGTTCGGAGTGGGTCCGTGAGTACTTCGCTGGAATCCATGCTACAACTTTGCATCATCTTGCCCCTGCTCGCAACCGTGGGCATTGTGGTAACGGGGCGCAATCCAAACCTGCGCGAAGCGGTGACCATCGTTACTGGCCTGGTGGTTTTCTATTTTGTCATTCAGCTGTATTACGGCCTCGACCGGGGCGAAAGTATCAATGTGCAATGGTGGCAGCTTTTGCCGGGATTGCAGTTGAGCTTTACGATCGAACCACTGGGGATGATCTTCGCGTTAATTGCCAGCTTCCTCTGGCTAACTACAACGGTTTACGCCATCGGATATATGCGGGGTCATAACGAAAAGAATCAAACCCGCTTCTACGCCTTTTTCGCCATCGCCATTGGCAGCGTGATGGCCATTGCTTTTGCCGGGAACCTGTTCACCCTGTTTATCTTTTATGAGGTATTGACCTTATCTACCTATCCACTGGTTACGCATACGGGAACCGAAGCGGCAAAAAAAGGGGGGCGAATTTATCTGAGTATATTGCTTAGCACCTCGATCGTATTTTTCCTCCTGGCCATCGTAGGTACCTGGTTTATAGCCGGGACCCTGGAATTCAGAGCTAACGGTGTATTCGAACCCAATGCTAATACAGCCGTCGTCGGTGCAATACTCGTTCTGTTCATATTTGGTATCGGCAAGGCAGCCATCATGCCATTCCATCGATGGTTACCCGCAGCGATGGTAGCACCAACGCCGGTGAGCGCTTTGTTGCATGCTGTCGCCGTGGTCAAAGCTGGTGTTTTCACCGTATTAAAAGTAACGGCGTTGATTTTTGGCATTGACCTGTTGCGGGAGTTGCCAACTACGCAGGCGTTGCTTTATTTGGCAGCTGCAACCGTGTTGCTGGCTTCAATGGTGGCGATGCGCCAGGACAATTTGAAAGCACGACTGGCTTACTCCACAGTGAGTCAGTTGGGCTACGTCACAATTGGCGCATTGCTTGCCTCTTCATCGGGTGTTATTGGCGGCTCGATGCATATAGCCATGCATGCCTTCGGTAAAATCACATTGTTTTTTTGTGCTGGCGCCATTCTGGTCGCTGCAAACAAAACACAGATTAGCCAAATGCGCGGACTGGGTTACCAGATGCCGATTACCATGGCAGCTTTTTTTGTCGCCAGCCTCAGTATCATTGGCGTACCGCCGGGCGGAGGCACCTGGAGCAAATGGTATTTACTGGTAGGTTCAATGGAGGCTCAGCAATGGACTATTATGGCGGTGTTGTTAGTGAGTTCTTTACTGAATATCGCTTACCTGTTACCGATTCCAATTCGTGCATTTTTACCGGTCAGGCAAAATCCTTCAGCTCGTTTTACAATTAAGGAAGCACCGCTGGCGTCATTGATTGCGCTATGCATTACCACAGCAGGTTGTGTGGTCCTCTTTGTTTATCCCCAGCCTCTCTATGAACTGGCCAGCGCGATTCTGGCAAAACCGGAAATCATCCATGCGCAATGAGAAGACCCATTTATTTGATAATCCGCACAATGTGAAGCGGATTTTGCGTATCCTCTACGGGTGTTGTGCGGTTTTGTTCGTGCTCGACTTTGTGATACATCGGCACATTACTCACAGTTGGGAAAACCTGTGGGGCTTCTATGCGATATACGGGTTTGTCGCCTGTGTCATCCTGGTGCTGGTAGCCACCTGGATGCGTAAATTTATCATGCGGCCTGAAGACTATTATGACGACGAGGGCAGGGCCGACTTTGAAGATAGTGCCGATGACGAACTGCCTGAAAAGGATAACGCAGCAGTAGGTGGTCATGATGTGGATGCTTGAGTTACCTCCGTTTGTTCCATTCTATATAGGCGCTTTTATTGTCCTGGTGAGCCGCGGAACCCTGCGTGCGGCGATCATGCTGGCTATCCCTGTTTTGAGTGCCATTCATCTGTGGATGGTACCGGAGGGCGTTTATCTACAATTTGCTTTTCTCGATTATCAGCTCATACCTTACCGCGTTGATAAGCTGAGCCTGATGTTTGCCTATGTATTTCACATAGCCGCGTTTATTGCCATTGTCTATTCGTTGCATGTGCGTGACATCGTCCAGCAGGTAGCGGGTATGATGTATGCAGGCAGTGGACTGGGCGCCGTTTTTGCCGGTGATTTACTGACCTTGTTCGTGTTCTGGGAAATGCTGGCAGTTACCTCAGTATTTCTGATTTGGGCACGCGGAACCCGGCGTTCCTATGTCGCCGGCATGCGTTATCTCATCATCCAGGTCTTGTCGGGTGTCATTTTACTCGTCGGTACCCTGTTTTACGGCGCTGAAAATGGCACGCTGGAGTTTGGTTATATTGGTCTTGAGGGTGTCTCCGGCTGGCTGATATTTTTGGCGTTTGGCATAAAGTGTGCCTTCCCCATGCTCCATAACTGGCTTACCGACACCTATCCGGAAGCCACTGTCACCGGCACTGTTTTTCTCAGTGCCTTTACTACCAAAGTGGCAGTTTATGCTTTAGCGCGCGGATATCCCGGCACTGAGCTACTGGTTTATATCGGCGCTACTATGACCTGTTTTCCGATCTTCATGGCCGTAATCGAAAATGATCTACGCCGGGTGCTGGCTTATAGCTTAATCAACCAGGTGGGATTTATGGTGGTCGGCATCGGCATTGGTACCGCGCTCGCAATCAATGGTGCTGTTGCCCATGCCTTTAACGACGTCATCTTTAAGGGATTGTTGTTTATGTCGATGGGCGCCGTGTTGCATATGACAGGGCGTATCAATGGATCGGAGCTCGGTGGGCTCTACAAAACCATGCCCAGAACTACCATGCTGTGCATGGTCGGTGCGGCTTCAATTTCAGCCTTCCCCCTGTTCAGCGGTTTCGTCAGCAAATCCATGGTAATGACCGCTGCCCTGGAAAATGGTTTCGACTGGATATGGCTGGCGCTACTATTTGCCTCTGCGGGTGTTTTTCATCATGCCGGTATCAAAATCCCCTATTTTGCTTTCTTCGCCCATGATTCTGGAATTCGCGCCAGTGATCCACCCACCAACATGCTGATAGCGATGTCGATTGCGGCACTCCTGTGTATTGCTATTGGTGTTTACCCATCAGCGCTTTACTCTCTATTGCCCTACGATACTGGTTATAACCCCTACGACGCCACGCATGTGTTAGCACAGACTCAATTGCTCTTCTTCTCCGCATTAGCCTTTGTTTGGCTTAACCTCAGAGGGCTTTATCCGCCTGAACTGCCATCGACGAACCTGGATGTAGACTGGCTTTATCGCCGCGTTTTTCCAACTGCGGCCCGTAGTTTACTCTCCGTTATCTGGACCTTAGATAGCACGATACGCCAAACCATCCGGCTAAGACTGGATTCTTTTTTGGGCCATCTTGCTCGAAGGCATGAGGGGCCCAGTGACTTACTTTCACGAACTCGCCCTCTTGGTAGTATGGTTATGTGGGTTGCGGTGCTACTTGCTACCTATTTATTTCTAAGCTTTGTTGGTTAAACGATTATAGAAGTGGAATGCATAATTAGCCGATGGCACACACGACATGATCATCCTGAAAAATCGAATCGCCCCGGGTATTCCGGAGACTCCATTTCTTGAGAGGATGGAGTAATGAACCTAACACACGGAGGGGATCATATTAATTACAATCTCTTCTTACGGTGTCACTGCCGAAATCTAATACCTACTAACCAGTGAAGTTCAGGGTATTTTGGTTTCCACCGGAAAAATCCCCCATTCAAATTATTGAGTTTTTCAACAGAATCGGCACAAAGCGGGCCTTGAGGGTGGGGCATTATTTTGCTTAGACGGAAAAGTTAACCCATAATTCGTTTTCTTCTATTAACATAATCTAGTAAAGCTTCGTCTATTGCTGGATCTATCAGGGGCTGCTCATATTCACGCAATAATTGCTTCCAGATCTGATTAGCCCGTTGTTCGCTGTTTAAAGAACCTCGCTCAAGCCATGTTTCGTAGTTATCCCAATTTGATAACAGCGGAGAATAAAACGCGTGCTCGTAACGTTCCATGGTGTGCGTAGTACCGAAAAAGTGGCCGGCGGGGCCGACTTTTTTAATTGTATCGAGCGCGAGAGTTTCAGCATTTACAACAAGCGGTTCAAGATAGGCTGCCATCATTTGTAACATTTCTGCGTCGATAATCAGTTTTTCGAGTGAGGCAGTGAGCCCACCGTGTAGCCAACCGGCGGCGTGCATAATCAGGTTTGCCTGGCCGGTGGTCGCACCCCAAAGTGCCATGTTGCTTTCGTAAGCAGCTTGAGCGTCCGGGCAATTTGCGGAGGTGACATTACTTGAGCGAAAGGGTAATCCGAGGTAGCGAGCGAGTTGCCCCGATGCCTGCGCTGCCTGCACATACTCGGGAGTACCGAATGCTGGCGAGCCAGTCTTCATGTCAACATTGGAAGTGAAACCGCCGTACAACACCGGTGTGCCTTTACGTACGATTTGTGCCAGCGCGATACCGGCCATAGCCTCGGCGTGTTGCTGGGCGAGTGCACCGGCCAGCGTAACCGGTGACATCGCACCCGACAGGGTGAATGGGGTAATGATGATTGACTGGCCGTATTCAGCCATCGCAATCAAACCCTCGGCCATCGGAATGTCGAGTTGCAATGGCGAGTTGGTGTTGATAACACAGCTGAACACCGGAAAATTAATTAATTCGTCTATTTTTTTCCCGAACATGATCGCGGCCATTTCGATTGCATCCATCGCCTGTTCGCGACCGATACCCCAGGGTTGCCAGTTTTTGTCGAGCAAAGTGCTTTGTGCGTAATACAGATCGAGATGACGGGTATTCGCTGGCAGGTCGAGCGCCTCAAAACCACCACCACCTTCCTGGTGCAAAATATCCAGGCTTTGCACCAGGCGCAGGAAATCGCACATTTCCGAGTAGGTTCCGTTGCGTCTGCCCTTGTCGCTATCCATTACATAAGCCGGGCCACCCACCGAGGCAAATGCAGCGTAACCATCACCGATACGAAGATTCTTTTCTGGATTACGTGCGTGCAAGGTAAATGAAGAGGGAGCGAAACCAATCAGTGCCTCGAGAGCATTTGAATCGAAGCGAACTCGCTCGCTGCTATGATCAACTTCAAATCCGGCTTGGGCAAATTTGTCGCGAGCAATAGACGCCAACACTGCCATACCGATTTCGCGCAGGATTGTTAATGCTGCTTGATGAATGGATTCAATTTCATCATCACTGAGCATTGCAAGTGCAGGTCGTTGATAAAGAATTTGTTTCCACGATGGTTGCGTGATCGCACCAATTGTGCGTGTCTTGCGTACTGGCCTGCGACGGGATCTTTCGATCATGATACTGCTCCCGGGTTTTTTAGTTGGATCAGGGGTCGCTCGCGTCTTGGCACTACTTGGTCGGGGCCCAGGCCAAGCTCGCGCGCAAATTTGTGTCCCGAGTAAATCGCGTCTGCAATGCTGGACGGTATGAAGCAGTCACCGATACGGGAAGTGTTGTTGGCGTTTAATTTCTCAAATAATTGATCGTTAGCCTGTCGCCCGGTCACCAGTATCAAGTTTTCAAACGAATGCGCAAAAATTTGATCACTGTATATACACCTGCCATGCACCACGCCGTTTTTCACTTGATCAATTTTCTGTGTAAATATTGTTTTAATGCCAAGCGATAATAAACTTTTCTGAATAAAACCTTGCTCGTCAGTCATTGTAGTCCACTGCGATATCATATGTGCCGGTGTCATATAGGTAACTGAGTTTCCAGCCTGCAGGTACCTTTGTGCGAGCGCACCTGCCATCGAATAGTGTTCGTCATCGTATATTAATATTTCACCAGTAATCTGGGCACCTGAAAAAACATCATCGGCGGTAAAAATATTGCTTGCCGGGGGTATCGCGATCGGTAGATGCTGGTGGGTGCCAACGCCATCGCGTCGCCACGTGCTACCGGTTGCGATTACAACATAGTCGCTGTCGATATCCTCTATGTCGCTAGCGCTTAGGTTATTTTGCAGGTAGATATCGACATTCTCCATCTGCTGAATGAGATTGCTGCGGTAATCTCGCACGCGGATCCAGTTTTGGAATCCTGGCAAGCTAGATTCACTGAGAACACGTCCACCAAGCTCGCGGCTAGCTTCAGCCAGCGTTACCCGGTATCCACGACGACCCAAGGCTAATGTGGTTTCAAGTCCAGCAGGCCCACCGCCGACTACCAAGATAGCCGCATCTTTATGTTTCGTACTGATATTTTCAGGATGCCAACCTCGACGCCATTCCTCACCCATGGTTGGATTCTGTGTACATCTTAGTGGTACACCTTCGTTGTTTGCAGAGCGACAGATATTGCAACCAATGCATTCACGTATTTCGTCTTCTCTGCCGTGATCTATTTTTTTCGGTAAGTATGGATCTGCAATCGATGGTCTTGCTGCGCCAATAAAGTCCTGCACGCCACGATTGATTTGTCCGACCATCGTATCTGGGGATGTAAAACGACCTACACTGACCACTGGTTTGGAAGTTATATTTTTAACACATCGAGCGTATTGCTCTTGAAATCCTTCCGATGAGAATCTGGAGCTGCAGGAGTCATTTCTTAATCCTCCGCCAAGCGCGATATCCCACAGGTCTGGTAGTTCAGCAATGCTTTCGACGATATCCCTTCCTTCACCATCGCTGGTCACACCACGCTCTCCATGCAATTCATCAATGGCGAGACGCACCGCGACCGCGCAACGATCGCCAACTGCATCGCCGGTGTCTTCTATCAGCTCGCGTAACAGTCGCACACGATTTTCGAGCGAACCACCGTACTCATCGTTGCGTTGATTGTATCGCGAAGATAAAAATTGAAATGGCAAGAAGTCATGGCCGGCGTATACGTAGACGATATCAAAGTCGGCATGCTTTGCTCGTATTGCGGCTGCACGATGCCATTTGCGAAACCGCGTGATGTCTTTTTTGCTCATCCCACGCGCATGCCCTGGCTGCGCGTAGTGTGCCGAACAATCCATAACCGCAATAGTCCCTTCACGGGTTTCACGATTATTGGCATGCATCCCACCATGCCATAACTCAACACCGGCCAAGGAACCGTGCGCGTGAATTGCGTCACTGGTCAGGCTGAGCTGTCGGGTGTCTTCATCATCCCACAACGTAAGATAGGCATAAGGTGCATCATCCGAACTCGGATGAATTGAGCAGTACTCAGTGCATACAACACCCCAGCCACCCTCAGCTTTAATCGTGCGCAAAGCCGCTGAACTATTGGGTTTCATATTGCCCATACCTGTCGCATGTGGCGTTTGGTAAAAGCGATTAGGTGACGTTACCTGACCAATCTGAACCGGCTCGAACAATATATCGTAGCGCGAGTTACGAGGCATGCTGGTGTTCTCATCAAAATTCCCTTGTTAAACGATCGTACAATAATTGAATGACTAGTACAATTGCTATATGATCGTTCAACAAAGAATATTTAAAATTCGAAGCAATTGATGTCTGAGAAAAAACCCGCATATCAACGCAAACCTATCCGGCAAAGGCGACAAGAATTAATCGATGCGGGTATTCAATGTCTGGGAAAAGGTGGGATGTCAGCATTTACTATCGACAAGATATGCAAACAAGCCGGTGTGTCGCGCGGATTAATTAATCACCATTTCAAAACTAAAAACGAATTGTTACTATGTATATATGCAACGATGACCGACTACCTGGTTAAAGACCAACCAGCAATCTCTCCTCGCCAACAGGTATCAGCATTTATTGAAGGTAGTTTGGATGAACGTACATTTCAAAAATCCAATCTACGGGCGTGGCTGTCAATATGGGGAGAAGTGGCAACCAATCCAGCTCTAAAGTCGCTGCACGAAAAGCGCTATGCAATATATAAAAATAGGCTGGCTACTTCGATAGCGTTTGCTGCCAAAACAAATCATGTAAAAATTGATGAAGTCGTTGTGGCAAGGCAGTTGATCGCATTAATTGATGGACTTTGGCTGGAATATTGTTTGCACTCTAAAGAGTATTCCCTGACTTCTGCCAAAATTGATTGCTATCAATTTATCGAATCTAAATTGAGATAAAGTTTCGGCGTCAGTATTTAGCGTACGCGGTCAGATGGCGATCAACATCAACTGTACCCCGTCAGCCAGGGTTGGACAGTTTAACCCGATTGCCTAAGAGACAATTTTAGCTCATCGTCAACCTGAAGAGGAAACGATGATGAATGATAAAAGAAAACTTAAGCACAAGTTTCCCTGTTAAACGTTGTCCTGGGAGTAAGAAAAACAGCTGCCCAATTTACAAAATAGGGCAGCCAATTTTAACTACTATTATTGACATTAGAGAAATAAGTATCTTTATCCCAATGCCTACAATCTTATCCTTCTTTCCAGGCAAATTCAGGCCATTCAGCACCGCCCAAATTTCCAAGTGAAAGTTTAGGAATACCCTTAATCTTGGGCGAGTGAGCGTCCACAATGTTGGTATGAGCGGGAATAATCATACCGGAGTCATCATGGGCAAGGGTTTGCATTTCACACTGTATTTCATGCCTTTTAGCGGGGTCTGTTTCCGACTTGGCCATCTTCAATAAATCGCCCATACGATCATTTTTCCACAATGTGTCATTCCATGGCGCGTCCGGGGCAAAGGCAAGACTTAGCATAATGGTTGCCGTTGGCCGCATATTCCAGGTCGTGACATTCATCGGGGTCTTCATCCATACAGAGCCCCAGAACCCATCGTTGGGTACCTTCTTAACCTGCAGATCAAATCCGATTTTGCTGCATTCGCGCTGCCACAATAAGACAGCATCGGTAATACCAGGCGAAACTTCAGCTACCAGAATTTCTGTACTGGTAATGCCAGATTTTTTGAGAAAATGCTTGGCTTGATCGGGATCATGAGGAGTAATGGGCAGATCAGAACAAAAATCAGTACCATACGCCGAGTTGATAGGCTGGTCGTTCCCGACTGTACCCTGGTTTTTCAGTAGCGATCTAACGATTTTCTCTCGTCGTTGCAAAAGTTTCATGCCCTTGCGGAAATCTGGATTGTTGCCTGGCGAGGCATTGAGCATCATACACATACCCATGTATGCGCCTGAGGGTTCAGATTTAATCTGAAGCCCCGCTCCTTCAACCTGTTTGATTGCTTTCGGATTGAGGTCGGACATCATGTCAATATCACCCGATAACAAAGCACTCACCCGGGCTACCGAGTCGGTGATAGCAAATATTTCTATCGTGTCGAAATTGCCTCCTTCACGCCAGTAGTTCTCGTTTCGCACCTGGATTGTGCGTACACCGGGTCTGAATTCTTCAAGCTTATAAGGGCCTGTGCCAACCGGGTTCTGGAAGTCTGTCGTGCCGTTCTTGATGATCTTGAACTGCTTTTCACCGAGAACCGTTGCGAGGTCGGAATAAGGGCTATCCAGAATGGCCTTGACCGTATACTGGTCTACTTTCTTCCATTCTTTGACGACAGAGACCAAAGGTTTGGCGACAGAAGTGGATTCTTCACCGTAGTGACGGTTCATAGAAAAGATGACGTCGTCAGCAGAGAACTTGCTGCCGTCATGCCATTCCACATCCTTACGCAGCTTAAATGTCCATTCGGTAGCATTCGAGTTTGCGGAAAACTCTTCGGCTAGTTCTCCTCGCGGAGTGATGTCATCGTTAAGCTGGATCAGACTGTTGTAATGCCCTCGATGCCGACAGTAATCTATATCGCTGGTGGCCATGGCCGGATCAAAGGTATCATTTGGCCCATGAAGGGAGGGCGACATCTTGACATGGCCCCCCTTCGTGGGTGTTGCTGCAATCACCTGACCCGCATAGGTTAAAATGCTGCCTGCTGTTGCTGCTGAAATCCCGCTAGCCATTAACATTTTTAAGGCTTGACGACGGGTTGCGCCACGATTTAGCACGCTTTGTATCAAACTTCTATCCTGATGACTTAGGTCATCGTGTGATAATTCGACACCTTCATATACGTTATTGTTTGATTTTTTCACTGGATTTACTCTCCTCGGTTTATTTAGTTTCGTTATGCAATTCTGAATACCCTGTTGGTATCTGGCGCACTTTGGTTACGATCGCCAACTTTTATTTTTTTATGCTCAGATAACTTCGTACAGCTTATCACCAATTAGAGCATTGCAAAACCTAAAGAAAATTTCCATTTTTGGGGTTTTACCCACGCTCCACGGACATAAATCAGGTGGGTGTCCACCTGGACGTAAGTACTTGTTCTTGTGATTCACATGAATGACAGCCGATCTCAGCCACTCGAATTATTTCATTCAGAGTCTCTTGTAGGTCGTGTGGTCTTGTTCGGAATTGGTGGACACCTAGAATAGGCGCGAACTATGGTTTTCTCGCTCGCAAATGTCCCGGCCTAAGCTGACCTTGTGCAACCGCCTGAGATTTGAGGCTCGTCCCTTCGATCCAGTCATTCGTTTCCTCTTTTCCGAGCAACTGCTCGAAGTGATGACGATCTTCTCCCGCCATACGTTCAACCTCACGCTTTGAATAATCCCGATACCACTCATTCCGGTCCTCAATGCAAATGTCTACGAAACCGATTCTCCGCAATTGATCGGCGGTTTCATCTAGTGTTGTCATTTCCAGGGTCAGGCCTACCTGTTTCATCCACTCCCTCATCTCTGGGGTGTATGCTGCTGAACCACGAAACCAATCACTCATGGCGACCTGACCGCCTGAGCGCAATACTCGGTATGATTCGAGAAAGATGTCCTCCTTGTTCGGTGCCTCCGTGATAGCATCCTTGCTGAAGATAATATCAAATGACTCATCCTCGAATGGGAGCTTACTGCCATCCACTGCCTGAAAGGTTAATCTTTCGGAAACACCGGCCTTGGCAGCGTAATTGTTGGCCCGCTCCACATTGAGTGGCTCAAGATCAATACCCACTACACGACCCGCATCGTGTTGCGCAACCAGACGAATGGATGGTCCGCCAAGACCCGATCCAACATCGAGTATAGCCTTATCTTGGAGATCGAGGCCGCGAACAATCAGGTCAACTTCCTCCGGTCCACCCGGCGAAAGAAACCCCTCTCCCCACATCAGTTCAAGCCCAACCGCAAATTCGTTGGTATAGTCGGTCTCGTCTTTACTCATTGATTCAGCCCTGCCGGTCTATTTACTTCCGGCAATCAAATTACCAAAAATGTTTTTTTGCAAAATCTCTTTGATGCGATCTTCTCTTTAGTGCCATTTTGAGAAGTTCCCGTTCGTGAATTGAACGACTGCTATCGGGAAAGCTGACCTTCAGATTTCATTACTCAAGGGCGGCAATCGACCCTAAGCCGCCATGCTAATGTGGCTGAAGTATTCTCCCAGTGCATCCTATTGGGCGAGAAACCCGAGCTGTGCTAGTCTTCATCTGCTGTCATGGTTAAAGACTCACCGCAAAGTTCCATCGCAACCGCCGATGGCGGCAGTTTCGATGATGCTGACGCTCCCTTCGACCGGGAGCGCTCTACGCCCGAAGCGCAAGGAATTGATACGCGCGGCCTGATCCGGGCTATCAGGTGCGTCAATGATGAAAGTATCGACCTGCACAGCTTGGTCATGATCCGCAACGACCATGTGGTTTTCGAGGCGTACCTTCCCCCGTATGACAAGGAAACTCTTCACAACGTGAAGTCAGTCACCAAGAGCATCATGTCTGCGTTGGTCGGAATTTCCCTCGAAGAGGGCATCCTGGACAGCCTGGACCAGACCGTTTTCGAGTATTTCCCGGAGTACATCACCGACGGCATGGATCCGCGCAAGAGATCAATCACACTAAGGCATCTACTGACCATGACCACGGGGCTGGATCTCGACGAAAACGGCCCGATCATGAATGGGATTTTCGACAGCAACGATTGGATCGAAGCGACATTCGCGCGGCCGATGTCGGAGGATCCCGGCCGGCGCTTCCTGTACAGCACGGCTCTATCCCACACCATGTCGGGGATACTGAGCCGGGCCAGCGAGCAGAGCTTGCTGGAACTGTGCAATCGCTACCTCTTCGAGCCCCTCGGCATTAACAGCATTCAGTGGATGCAGGGCCCAGACGGCTATTACTACGGTGGCGCCCAACTCTTCATGACGCCTCGTGACATGGTGAAGTTCGGCCTGTTGTTCCTCAACCAGGGGCGATGGGGCGACAAGCAGGTCGTACCTGCCGAATGGGTACGGGAATCGACTCGAGACCACATGGCGGGGATTGAGGCGGACGAGGGCTACGGCTATTTGTGGTGGCCGTTCGGCGATGCTTCAGACCCGCAGGTCCGCGGCTACGGATACATGGCTGCGGGATGGGGTGGCCAACGAATCCACGTGCTCCCGCGCTTGAACATGGTCGTGGCTACGACATTTGCCGATCCCGGAGGATTCCAAAAAATGTTCGATGGCTTCATCTCCACATCGGTCAACGATAGCCCCTTGCCGTCCAACCCGGAAGCCCGGCAAGCGCTGGATACGCTGGTGCGGGACCTCGAACACCCGACGCCGAAGCCGGTTCCCGACCTTCCTCCCTTCGCCAAGGAAATCTCGGGCCAGACCTATCTATTGGAAGGCGCGAACTGGCCGTCGCCATTCAAAGACATTGCATTCGACTTTACTCGGCCGGATCGCTCTACGATGACGATAGGCACTAAAGAAGGGACCTACCGGCTCGCCGTCGGTCTCGACGGACTGTATCGCATGACACCCACCGATCGCTTCGGCGGAATGCCCCGCGACAACCGGATTGCAGTACGGGGGAGGTGGACCGACGACCAGTCAATCGCGATGAACTGTATGAACGTCGGCGATCCCAACCACGCGCACCTGAACGTAAGCTTCTCCGAGGATCAGATTTCTATCTCAGCGGACCTTAAGCCAAGTGGAACGCACCTCATGTTGACAGGAAAAAGAGCCCCGTGAGGGGGCTAAGCAAGCCTATCTGATAGCAAGCCCACTGTCCGCTCAGTGCCGGGAGCCACCGCTTAAGCATTAGCCACTTTATCCGCCAGCAAGCAAAAAATCTCGTACATCAGTGTCACCCCCACCAGCGAGGTATTACCGGTGAGGTCAAAGGGCGGCGCGACCTCTACCACGTCACCCCCAATCAGGTTGAGGCCCTTCAGCCCGCGCAGCAGGGTCAGCGCATCCACTGTGGTCATACCACCAATTTCAGGCGTTCCGGTGCCCGGTGCGTAAACCGGGTCCAGCCCATCAACATCAAAAGTGATATAGGTCAGTCCGTCGCCAACGACCCTGCGGGCTTCCTCGATGACGGCCTTCACCCCGATCTCAACAAACTCTTCCATGAACACCACGCGCATACCTTTCTCGAGGGAATAATCCCAACCTTCAAAGGTATTTTGCGGACCGCGAATACCGATCTGTATGCAGCGTTTCGGGTCGATCAGGCCGTCTTCCGTGGCCAACCGGAACGGACTGCCATGACTGAACTTGGACCCCTGGAAATCACCCCATGTATCGGTGTGGGCGTCGATGTGAACCATTCCGATGGGCTCGCCCCTGGCGATGGCCCTGAAGATCGGGTAGGTGATGGAATGATCACCGCCGGCGGTCAGCGGGATAACACCCGCCGCGTGCAACTTCTCGTAGAAACGCGTGATGTCGTCAAAGGTGTCGGAGATGGAGTAATGATGCTCCATCGGCACATCGCCTATATCCGCGGTCTTCACCTGCTCAAAGGGCGCCTGCCTGCTCACGCCGTGATATCGCCGCATCAGTGAGGACTGTTGACGCATTTCCATGGGACCGTGGCGGGCACCCGGCCGGAAGGTGACACCACCGTCGTATGGGATACCAACCAGGGCAATATCCAGGTCGTCGAAATTGTCTGCCAGGGGCGCGCGCAACAGAGTTGGTATACCTGAGTAGCGGGGCAGGTCGTGTTTGTTATCGTTGGTCCTGTTGGTCACAAACAGGCCTCAGTTGAGAGGGGCGTGACTATTCTACGGGACGCGTGTCGCATTGTATCGACATTGCGCGCCACTCGTGTCACGCGGTGACAACCGCAGAGAATCAATATTACTATTAGCCCTTTGCGTTGCTTCATGTTGTTCCCCCGAGTTTGCCCAAGTTTATTCTACGCTTTTCACCAATAATTGAAATTGGAGCGGGGTACGAGAATCGAACTCGCGACATTCAGCTTCCCAAGCTCTTGACGTACCTGGAATCCTTAATGTTGACATACTTAACTCGTTGCCGAATGACCGCAGGGAGCCGAAAGCGGTACTTAATCTAGGAAATTTGAACGGCAGCTAACGGGAAAGCTGACCTTCAGAATCGAAACGTCAAGGGCAGTAAAGTGCCCTAAGCGGTCATTGGGGCTTATTTTTTTAACGTCTGCTATCTGGAGAGACCTGTGTTGATGGTCACGATCAGGGCCGCTTACCACTCCCATCTCCGACCAGTGTAAAGGGCGCCCAGAAGATCGGATGCGCGTAAGAGAAGGCATCCTCGCCATTCAGCTTGAAGACACCTTCGTCGATCATTGCAATTTGCGTCCGCCTGAGTGCCTCTGTGCGGGTCAGCCTGTCATCGCTGGCTAACGACGTAAACAAATGGGTCATTAGTTGAGTCGTCGAGCTGGAAAGCACAGGCCAGTTGCTTACCAACAGCGACCGCGCACCGGCATAGAAGAAAGCGCGGCCCAGGCCGGAGACGGCCTCGGCCCCTCGACCATCAGCCGCCGCCGTGTTGCACGCCGAGAGGACAACAAAATCAGCGTTCACCTCAAGGCCGAGAATTTCACCCATGGTTAGTAGGCCATCCTCTTTCCCGCCGGTCACCTTTGGCGAACTTAGCGCCAAAGCCGGTTGGTCAAGGCCGTTCAAGTCGCCAGGGACCAGGCCGTGGGTGGCAAAGGAAATCACCCGGTAGGGCGTCAGGTCAATGCTTTTGACCAGGTCTTCACTGGCGCGTTCACCCAGAAATACGTCGCGCGCCGGCACCGCATTCAAGGCCTGGGAAATGGCGACAATTTCATCACGTGTATCGGCCAGGCGGGGTAAGCGCCCGATTTCAGCGCTGTCAATGCCGCGTGTCCGGGGCGCGCTTCTGAGGGTTATTCCCCTCGAGGCCACTTGCAGGTTCTCTTCCAGCTGGCGGTTGGCCATGGCCGATTGAGCGACGCTGAAATAAGGATCGCCGAAGCCAACAAAGGAGCGCGTCGAATTTGCCTCGGTACGCTTCCCCCGAAGTGCCTTTAATGACGCCACCGATGGAAGGTTGGTAACGCTATGGCTACGCGCCAGCCACGGTACGGCACGGTAATTGGCAAACAGCACATCCCTGTCGGGTGCCAGGGTGGCGGGCTGGGTCACCAGCAATGAAAATGGCAATTGCCCCATCACCCCGTCGGCCACCACCAACAGGCTGTTGGCACCCTTCCAGGTGGATGCCACGGGCTGCAGTAACTTGGTGTAAAGCGCATGGGCGGCAGCCACGTCGAAGGCCGGAAGTTCGCCCAGCCCGACGATGGCGCCGGGATCGAGAGCGCGGCGAAGATGATCGATTTCCTTTTTCAGAGATTCAGAATTTGCCGCCACCTCGGCGAATCCGACGGGACCGGATTTCGGCACTGCCCAGATGAAGCTTCTCTCGGTGCCGACAAAAGTTGAAATCAAGACCTCACCAGGATGCAGAATATTCCGGACCTCGGCAGCCGTGATTGGTTTCGGATTGACCAGGTCGCCATATTCCGGGAACCGTGATTCAATTTCCAATACCAATGATTTGCGTGCCAGCCGCAGACTCTCAACTGAGGACTTGAGCGCGGATATACGATTATCATCGGGATTCGCGCGCGCGATTTCCTGGGTGATTTCTCCTAAAACGGTGATAATCCGTTTTTGCGTATCCTGTTCGCGGCGCACGATTTCGGCGAGGTCGGGATCGGCGAGATTGGTTCGCGCGGTTCCGGCGGCCAGGTCACGTTGCAATGAACGTGCCTGCCCCGCCCCGGTTAGACGAAACGTCTCGCTGGCTACATCAATACCCAGCTCTTTGGCAAAATCGGTATTGCGGGTGTCATGGAGTACTCCGACATAGGCCTGCAGGATCAGACTCAAGCGCCGATCCTTGGCCCGGGAGGTTTCTCCTTCACCGTTGTCGCCCCGATCCGGCGCCATTAGAACCTCGGCCGCCCGTGCGAATTGACCCAGTGCCTTTTCCTTGTCGCCCCTGGCAACTGCCGTCATGGCGAGAAATCCCTCAATTTCCGCTGTGTCGTAGTGTTTTTCGCCCAGGCGCTCGCGGGTCCGCTGCAAAGCGCGCTGCAACCCCTGCTCTGCTTCGTCCAGGCGCCCGGCCCGGAGATAGGCAATCGCGCGATAGAGACTACCCGCATACAGGCGCTTGTAGGTATCCAGATCCTTCGACATCGATGCGCGAATATCGTCGTACTGAGTCACCGCGGCGCGCCATTTACCCTGTGCGACCAGCGATTTGGCATGCAGGTCTTTTGCCGCAGACCACTGAAGGCTTTCCGGTAGCGCGCAGGCTGCAACATAGAGTTTGCTGGAAATATCGGCAACTTCTTCAGCTTTCCGATAACGCCCCTGTTCATACAGGATGGTGCCAAATCGCAGCATTGCGTGAGCAGTTAGTGGGTTTCCGGAAACCCGGGGGTAAAGCAGGATATTACGCACAATATTTTCAGCTTCCTGATACCGACGCTGTAATCTGAGAATTTCTGCCAGTGCGAGCCTGGTGTGATCGGCCCGGTCGGGCCAACTGTATGCTGTTTTGAGCGCCGTGCGGTACAACGCTTCCGCTTCGATGAGCCGGCCGCGTGCACCCGCAACCGCGGCCTGTCCTTCGGCGAGAAGGGATATCCCCAGCTGGTTTCTCACATCTCGTGAGTTCCAGTATAATATATCCCACGCCCATCCCCTCCTGACCCTCCGCATCACTGATTCAGCTTCTGAATATTCCCCAGCATAGGCGAGAAAGATCGCCAACTGCGCGTTGTATCGAGAGGTGTTAGCACCGACGGGAAGATCCGAAATAGCCCGTTTCATCAGCCGCACGCTAAGAGGATAATTTCCTTTGTAAAACTGGTCGAGGGCGGCTTCCTCCGACATAGGGACCCGGACAAAAAAACCAAATTCATTCGGGTGAATTTTGTCCGGGTGCATGGAATTCAGGTTTTTATAGTGTTCTTCCTCGTTAAATTTTAAGTAGTTTTTGCAATTGGTCGGGTCAAAAACGCGTGAGTCAAGCCTGGACGTGATATCAGCGATGGATCTCGGCGGCGGGACAAATGGCCCACTGAATTCCGCCGTTATCTTCTTCGCTTCATCCAGCGACATTGTCGGCGCGCCCGTCTGGGTCGGTGCGCCCGTCTGGCAGGCTGCCAACGTCAAACCGATTACGACGCAACTGGCCCCGAAAATAATTCGTGACATCGTTCAAACCCCCGTCTCGGAACTATTTAACACCACAAAGAATACCATATTGCTGGAAAAAGAGCCCGAGGGGTCTGACCTGAATGGCACTAAGTTAAGCTCACCGCATTGGTCGTTTTCTGGAAAGGGAGGGTCTGCTGGAGCGGGATGCAGAGAACAGTTATCTGGCGCTGCGGCTAGGGTCAATAAGCGTGAGAAGCTAGATAGGTTGTGTCGTTACATTGCCCTACATGGAAGTAGGGTACTTAAACGCTTTGGGACAATTGCGTCTGCAGTCGCCAGGCGGTCTCAGAGAAGCGGCTTTCGTTAACGACAAACGGCAACATTTGTTATCAACTGAAGAGGCTATATCGAGACGGCACCACCCAGGTCATTTTTGAGCCTTTGAATTTCATCACCGGATTGCACACTAGCGTAGATAATACCGGCAAAGCGGACATTCATATTGGGCTTTTAGTGAGTTTCGTACTTCCGGAGTGTGCTGGAAGCAGAAGTTAATTCGATCAATTTGAACGACTGTTAAGGGGAAAGCTGACCTTCAAAATTCAGCGCTCAAAGACAGCCCATAACGGACCTCTGAGTCATCGGCTATCACGCTAAGCAGCGCCATCGGCCCCAGTTCGGCCCGGGAGTTAAGTTTCATCGCGCCAGTATAGATAAATCGACCATCGCCCGGTGCCTCGACTATGAATTGCCCTGAAATTTTTATCTATGTAATCTAAGCAGTTTACGCCTCAGGCTGTTGCTTATTCCCACCGTCACCAACGAGCGTAAAAGGCGCCCAGAATATTGGATGAGCGTAAGAATAAACTGTTCGCCCTCCTCCATCCACGTAGCCGGGCCCGTCCATCAAAGTAAGCATGGCACTGCGTAGCGCCTGCGCCCTGGTCAGGTTCGAGTTTTCAAGCTGACGGCGGAAGATATCGGTGGTCAGCAGCCTGGCGCTCGTCGTCTCGACCGACCAGTTGCTAACCAGGAGCGCCCGTGCGCCAGCGTAAAAGAAAGCCCGACCCAGTCCCGATATTGCCTCCGCCCCGGCACCGGCGCCCGCCGCCGTGTTACAGGCCGACAGCACAACCCAGTCCGCGTCCAGCTTAAGACTCAATATCTCACCCATGGTCAGAAGGCCATCCCCATCCACACCGGCTACATCCGGCGCGCTCAATGCCAGCGCCGGCTGCGTCAGACCGTTCAGGTCGCCAGGAACCAGTCCATGCGTCGCAAAAGCAATGACCTTGTATCCATAAAGATCCATAGTCTTGACCTGGGCCTCATTGGCTGCCTTGCCGGTGAACACGTCGCGCGTCAAATCGGCATTCATAGCCATCGCAATGGAGCGCACCTCATCACGGGTATCCGGCAGGCGCGGCAGTAACGCGAGATCGGCGCTGTCAATTCCTTCCAGTTGTGGCAGGCTGCGCAGGCGTACCGGCAATCCCCGGGTGGATACTACAGCACGGTTAACCACTTCAGCCGTCGCTGCGCTGGTTTCGGCGGCCAGCGCCTGCTCGACGCTGAACAAGGGATCACCGAAGCCGGCGAAGGCACGTCGAGTACCGGCGCCCGCCGGCAAGCCGCGCAATATCGTCAATGCCGCCACCGAGGGAAGCATTACCACTGCATGGCTTCGGGCTAGCCAGGGAACATCCCGATAGACTGAAAACAGTTGGTCCTTGTCCTGACCGAGATCGACTGGCTCGGTTACCATGAGAGAGAAGGGTAACTGCTGCAGATCGCCGTCAGCTACTACGATCAAGCTGGAAGCATCCACCCACCCCGGTTTCACCGGGTTAAATACTGCCGCGTAGAGCTTGTGGGCCAGACCGATATCGAAGGTGGGGATGTCGCCGAGCGTCTGGATACCGTAAGGCGGATCAACCGCCAGGCGCAGATCGGCTACCATCTTGCTGATCTCTTGCCTGTTGAGATCGATTACGGCAAGCCGCGCGCTGGCCTGCTTCGGAAGCGCCCAGATATAGCTCCTCTCCTCAGCTACGCGGATAAAAAGAACTGACTCTCCCGGTCGCAGATGAGCCCGGATTTCGGCCGCGCTGATTTGCCGGTTGCCGAGTAGCCTGGCGTAGTCGGGGAAGTCCCGCTCGATCTCTTCCGAAAGCGCCGTTGCGGCTTTACGTAGCGTTGCCAGCCTCTGTTGAAGTTTGCGGGTTACACCGGCATCCACATCACCTGAAGGTAGCGAGATGCGATAGGCAATGATTCGGGATAGCTCGCCAGCGCCATTCTCGGTGTCCTGGAACTGGCGCACCAGCTTTGCCAGATCATGGCGGCCTGCGGCCGCGCGCGCTGCGCTGGCAGACATTGCCGCTTGCACCTGTCCCCCACGTCCGATCTGTGCGATCTCGAACAGGTTTTCGGCTGTTTCACCTGCCAGCTCTACCCCGCCGCTACAATCCAGCGCGAGCAATAAATAGGCGTTTACGAGGAATTTCAGCCGATGCTCCCTGATGGTGGAAAGCCCCGCGCCTTCTCCATAAGCCTTCCTCAGGGTCGCGAGGTGCATGAGGCCGCTGGTCAATTGCTCCAGTCCCGCACAAGCACCTCCTGCTCGTGATTGTGCCAGATCGCGAAGATTCGCTGCCTCGACTGCCGAATAGGATTCGGTTCCAAACTGCTCAGCGAGTATCCGGGCCGTGTGCTTGAGCTTTTCTACCGCCTCGGCGGGCCTATTGGTGGCAAGTAAAGCGATGCCCCAATCGGGGTTGCTCAGGATCTTATTCTGGTAGATTTTCTCGTCGCCGCCACGGATCGATGTCTCGAGCGTCTCGAACAGTTCGAGTGCCTCCTGCCACTTTTTCTGTCCAACCAGTGCCTGCGCCAAACGCATATTAGCCTGGAACGGGAAGTAGAGATGCATCGGGATACATTTGAACCTGTAGATACTCACAGCCTTCTGCGCAAGCCATTGTGCATCCTCGTAGCGCCCTTGCGAAAGCAAGATACGGGCTAGGGTTTCAAAGGATAGTGCCGCTCTGCTATTCGGGCTAAGCCCCCGATAGGCTAGTAAAAAACGTGCCTCCGCCTCGGCCTCGGCCAATCGGCCTTGCCGCTCAATTGCCCAAATCTGGTAATAGCGGATAATGGCTGAATCGACACCTATATCCGAGACAGTCGTATCCAAAGCCTTCTTCAGCCACAGCTCGGCCTCATGGTATCGCCCGTCAACGAAGGCCATAATCCCGCGCGTCGCCCATGTCTGTGAATCGAACCATTTCTTCCATCGGTTGTAAGCATTAATGCTCCATTTTTTCCCCTCTCGGAACTGTGACCTGGAAATGGAATAGGTTCGTTCGGCCATTGCCCGCTCGCCAAGGATCGCGTAATAACGAGCGAGTTGCATACCGGTGGTACCTTCTCCCATGCGATAACCTTCAGGAAAAACATCTCGGGCGTATTTCACAAGATCGAGCGCCCTAGGAAAGTTGCCATAACGAAACGCCTGAATTGCCTTGGCACGGGTTCCCTCGTTGGCAGCGATTATGTATTGGTGGGACCTGGACACCAGCTCTACGCGCTCAGGGTCGTAAGTTAAGGATGGCAGTTCACAGTTTTGCACCACATAGTCCGTGCGCAAAATTTCTCTTAAATCGTTGATAGTGCGTTGTGGGGGTGTAAATTCAGACGCTGCAATATCGACTGTTAGTGCTTTGGCTTCTTCCAGCGACATCGCCGGATCGGTTGCAGTGCACCCTGCGGCAATCAAACAACCTGAAAGCAGTAGACCGCGAACAATTGGCAAGTGCCGGCAAGTGATCCAGACAGTTCGAATTATCCCTGTTTTTATTGAGTTATTGGCTTTCATTTACAATTGTTCCGAGCAGGCGTATCGCCTGCTTTTTACAGTCGTGATCTGACATCCAGGCAATTTGTTCCATATTATCCTCCAGGTCAGTTGGCAATAGCTGTAATTTGAACTCGGAAAATAGTGATGCCTCGTTGTTTTTGACAGAGTAAATAACACCATCATTCACCGGCAGTTTTTCTGGCCAGGGCGTATATTTTTTCCGGTCAGGCCACTCCATTTCGATAGACAGGGAGTTAGTTGTATCTCTCAACGTAATCGAATCACCCGGCAATGCCTGCGGCCACCACAGGTGGATCGGTAGATTTCGCCGCAAGCAGAATTTACCGGACCTCCTGATATCAATTCCCCATATATCGGGTCGGTATGTTGGGGTGGTTACTGATGAATTGCGAAATATCGCTAAGGTAAAATCGGTCGATTTGCTATTCTTGACCAACTCAGACACAGATTCGAGAACGGAACTATCACTCGCTTTAGATTCGAAGGCAATAGCTCCACTGTATGGACCTTGCACCTGAATGATACCGCCTGCCGATGACAACAATTTTAGTGACTCACCCGATTGTAATTCAATAGTCTGGGTTGATCTGATGATTGCGCCTTTTTTAATTGTGGAGTGAATCGAACTGATCACTACCAGGCCATCGTCGGCTGCTAATGGCCCAATCAGAAATAAAAGTATCACTGCAATTATGAGCCTACGCATGTTTATTTCTCCTTCATCACTATTGTTGCCCCGGATTCACCTTTCTTCAACCGGTTCAAGTGGAATGAAACTAAAGGATCATCGTTGAATTGCTCAGATAACTTAACAAAAGCATCCAGCGCTCCGGATTCGTGTTTTGCCATCTTTTGATAGGCATGAATATAGCTGGCGTTATCGGTAGCCGGTGAAGACAACATTCCTGTTGGTTCGAACACATTGACACCATTTGATTTTCCCTTAAGTACGAGACAACCAATGGGCCGAAATGATATCCCGGCGCACTGCATTACAGTCGACTCACTAATGCAGACGCGCGTGCCCAGGTGCTTATTAACACTTTCCAGGCGTGCGACCGTGTTTATCGCATCCCCCATCGCCGTGTACTCGATTCGCTCCTTGCCACCAAAATTTCCAATAACTGCGACACCCGTATTAATGCCAATGCGGGTCAAATCCAATCGAATTCCTTGTGAGCGCTTAAGGGCGGCAAATTTCTGGCAAAATGCATCCAGTTCGATGGCAGCCTCGACGGCTCTTTGCGCATGGTCATCCTGATAGATTGGCGCATTATACAAAACGTGCAGGGCATCTCCGACAATAGTGGCAACCATACCCCCATGGCGAGTAACAATTTCACAGGTCTTATCGAGGTACTCATTGATCAGTGATACAAGGCTATCTGGGGCCATTTCTTCAGTAAGTGGTGTGAACCCTGCCAAATCGGTGAATAAAAACGTTACTTCTCTGTGTTCGCCACTTACTTTCAACTGGTCAGGATTAGCCGCAAGCTGATCCACATAACCGGGCGACATGTACTTGGAGAAAGCCAAATGAATGAACTGCCTTTTAGATTGTTCCGCCCGCCATTGATAAATTATCGATATCAGGCTCGACAAGACTAGCGCCAGTATCGGCGGCAAGAGTTCGATCATTGTGTTGCCGAAGATAAAAAATAACGCGCCACCACCCCAAATTGAGAAAAGAAGTGCCACTACAAGCAACAGCTGTGTTCGAAGCTTCAACTGCAAAAGCAGAAGAGAAATGCCAAGGCATGCGAATATAAGTGCTATCGCGAAATTCCAGCTAACGCCGGTAATAGAAATCTCGCGCTTATCCAGCAACTGTGCGAGCGCTTGTGCATGAATCTGGATACCGGTGAGTTCAGCAGCCGTTACCCGACCACGAGTCAACGGCGTAAGGTGCCTATCTTCAAATCCAAGCTCAAAACCGATGAGCACTATTTTTCCTGCAAACCACTCTTTAGGTAGTAATTCAACAGTGTGTGCAGGGTAAATCGGGAAGAGTGGTGTTTCGCTATCGGGACCGTGTTTAAAATCGATAGCTAGTGAATCTTCCTCAGGCAGGTTGAGCCCTATGGTTTTGGCTATTTGCGCGACAAATCCCAATCTATCTGTATTGCCATACGAATCCCGGATTGGGATGATTCGAATTACACCATCAACCGTATCCTTGATTACCGCTGCAGTCCCCTGATCAACAGCATCCAGATAAGCGTTGAGATAATCGACTTGAGTAGGAAGCAATCCATCTTTTATTGCAGCACTAGCCACGACCAATGGTGTCTGTATGGAGGTTAGTGTTTTCCGAAGTGCCAAATCTTTATCGGGTTCAGTGGCTTGATCAATCAAGACATCTAGTCCGATTAACTTCGCATCATTTCTATCCAGATCAAGTAATAATTTATTAATAAACTGCCGATCTACCGGAGAGCGGTAGGGCAATGTCGACAATGTTTCCTCGGTGATACCGACGATTACAATACCGGGTGACTGCTCCTGCGGAGATGATAAATAGCTGATACGCAGGTCATACAGAAGGTTCTCTGCAACATGAATTATTGGAATTACGCGTACAACCGTAACAGAGAGAAAAGCAACAGCCAGGATGCAGATGACTCCATGCAGTTTTTTATCGACGAGTATTGCTTTTTTTACCTTCACTAGATTGCCTAGTGCCCATAAAACAATTCGATATACACATATTAGTTGAGAAGGTGTATGCATAACAATGCATATATTATTTAATACCCAACCTGTGCCGTGATACCCGGCTATTGAAGCGGCCGGGTTTGGCCATTAAATTCGGCTAGTTATCCAGTGGAATCTCTGCTGCCAGGTATACCGATATACGATTGCTTCTTTCGCTGTCTCAATGGCTGCTTAGTGCCGGAAGCGGAAGTAATTCTAGATATGTTGAACGGCAGCTAACGGGAAAGCTGACCTATAAATAAGGTGCTTAGGGCATAGCCCGGTATAAGCGCGGATAATCTTATCCGGCCCGGAAACCACTAGATCGATACCTCGGTTTGGGCGCTCAAGTACACGAGTTCTGCGTCGTGCCGAATATTTCACCCGAGTGGATTTCGGCAGATTATTTAAATCAGATCGACCCGATGTTGACTGCGGTACCGAATTGCTGAACGATTTTTGCACACACCGCTCTAATTCGCATCATGGCCAGAATAATTAACCGACGTGGGCTGTTAAGGTCGCTTGGCGGCCTGGCCCTGTTACCGCTGATACCCGAGCGCGGGTTAATGGCCGCCATAAATCCGAATCCAGGTCTGCTGACCCGCCCGGTCCCTGCAACCGGGGAACCGATACCGATCATCGGTGTGGGTACCTCGCGCACCTTCGATGTTGGTAGCGACCGTGACGACCGTGCGCGTTGCGTCAAGATTCTCGAGGAATTTTTTAGCCGCGGTGGCGGCATGATCGATTCGTCGCCGATGTATGGTACCGCACAGGACGTGATCGGCCACTGCCTGGCCCGGATTCAGAAAAGCCCGGGGCTGTTTAGCGCAACCAAGGTCTGGATGCTCGGCCAGGTGCTCGGCAAATATCAAATGAAAACCTCGCGCGAGTTATGGGGTGTTCCGCGTTTCGACCTGATGCAAATCCACAACATGCTCGACTGGCGCGATCACCTCGAAATCCTGAAACAGTGGAAAGCCGAGGGCCGCATTCGTTATATTGGCATTACCACATCGCACGGTCGCAGGCACCGCAAACTCGAGCGGGCGTTAACTGACGAAACCTTCGACTTCGTGCAGTTTACCTATAACGTCATCGACCGCGAGGCGGAACAACGCCTTCTGCCTCTCGCCGCCGAGCGCGGCATCGCTGTCATCATCAACCGCCCATTTCGGCGCGGCGCGTTGTTCGATCGATTCGGCAACCGTCCTTTGCCAGGTTGGGCCAGCGAATTCGATTGCGCCAATTGGGCGCAGTTCTTTCTAAAATTTATCGTTTCCCACCCGGCGGTGACCTGCGCTATTCCTGCAACATCGCAGGTGGTGCACATGCAGGAAAACATGGGCGCCGCTTACGGCGCCCTTCCCGACATGGCGATGCGCCAGCGCATGCTTCAATATCTCGACGCATGACGGCCTGTCGACACCGAACCGAAAACCCCGTCCACGTCCCTGCAGCCGTTTTGCTATTCGGCACAGGACTAATCGGATTAATTGGAATCAGCAAGCGTAGGAAATCAGCTTAATATTTAGGTATATTTGATTGAACCCCGCCTCTGCGCGGGGTTTTTTAGTCTTATGAGCGTCCGAAACGTGCCGAAAGCCAAAGTTAATCCAGGAAAATTGAACGGCAGCTATCGGGAAAGTCAATACTCAAGATATAGCAATTATCTACTGCAAAGTGTCCTGTATAGGAACATCAAGGGCTTCGTCGGTATCTGCCCCAGACCTTTTCCGTTAGGTACCAGATACCGCCACCACCAAGGCTTATCGTGATGCCGAGCCAGCGCCAACCCTCTTGGCCAAAATGCAGGATGGAAAATCCATGTAAAGCGACGGGTAATGTCATGATGAGGAAGAATGGCCCTGTGTAATAACAGTGAACCCGCCAACAGCGCCTCGCG
>Ga0255050_10000019_pt1 | contig 43668 bp, 47 predicted proteins | sample JV7_2_5_MG_FD_181714 | JGI IMG/M metagenome (GOLD analysis project Ga0255050, IMG submission 181714) | Seawater microbial communities from Jervis Inlet, British Columbia, Canada - JV7_2_5 | ecosystem: Environmental > Aquatic > Marine > Inlet | place: Canada: British Columbia | collected 2016-10-06
ACTGTCTGGTTTAGCAGTGAAAATCAGCTGGATCCCGCCAGGGATCGGCTCGACACCTACCAGGGAAAGAAAATAACCGTCTACGATAATCGCAGCATCTGTGCCCATGCAGGAATTTGTACCGATGGGTTATCCGCGGTATTTCGAAACGGCGATACTTCTTTTGTCGATCCAGATGGGGCAAGCGTTGCGGAAATCATCGACATCGTTAACCGATGTCCATCGGGAGCCCTGAGCTATATCATCGATGACGACAGCGAAACACGCCTGATCAACGAGGCATCAATTTCTATTTCGACAAACGGCCCATATGTGTTGAAAGGGAAAATAGTTCTGCTCGAAATCGATAAGGGCGCGGGTGCGTCCGAATCGAGCTGTAGCCTGTGTCGGTGCGGGGTCTCAAAAAACAAGCCATTTTGCGATGGCTCCCACTGGGAAATTAATTTTAGCGATGATGAAATTTAGAGGACCACAGACGAGGAACTAAGATGACCCAGCACTATCAGGGATCCTGCCATTGTGGCGCGATTAAATTTTCATACGATGGCGATGCTATTACAAAAGGACTCCGCTGCACCTGCTCGATCTGTTCACGCAAGGGTACGATGATGTCGCCGGAGGCGATACCGATGGAAAACCTCAAGATACAGGCCGATGACAATGATATTGGTCTTTATCAGTTCGGCAATAAAATTGCGAAGCACTATTTTTGCAAAAACTGCGGTATTTATACGCACAATGAAATGTTACGTATTCCCGGGCACATGCGCGTCAACCTGGGCTGTATCGAGGACCTGGATACCTCGGAATTCGAAGTCATGGTTTTCGACGGCAAAAACGAGCTTTAGTCAGCGCAGAATTAGCTGTCGATTTTTCGGATGCGGTGAATCGACTGAATCATATAATAGTCCCACAATAGCAGTGGACAATTACCAAAATGAATCAACAAACACTTCCCGATCGCGAATTCATGTACCAGGCTTTGCTCAACCGCGATAGTCAGCTCGAAGGAATTTTTTACTTCGGGGTTAAAACCACCGGCATTTTTTGTCGCCCCGGGTGTAGCGCGCGCAACCCGAAAAAGGAAAACGTGGATTATTTTGCCTCGGTGCAAAAAGCCTTGGAATCAGGGTACCGTCCCTGCAAGATTTGCTCGCCGCTGGATAAACCCGGCCAGGCACCTGGTTGGCTGAAAAAGCTGCTGGACGAAGTTCATGCCAACCCGGAAAACAGTTTCAAGGATGAAGATCTTCGTGCCAGGCATATCGAGCCGACGCGGTTGCGACGCTGGTTTCAAAAACACCACGACATTACCTTCCATGCGTATATCAAGGCGCTGCGCATAAACCGGGCTTTCGAAAAGATGAAAAATCATGGCGACGTTACCAGCACCGCGTTTGATAGTGGTTACGAATCTCTTAGCGGTTTTCACGCGGCGTTCAAATCTGTAGCTGGTATCAGCCCCTCGCAGGCAAAAGCCCGTCCACTGGTAACGATTACAAAACTGGTAACGCCGTTAGGGCCGATGTATGCAGGTGCCAGCGAGCGAGGACTGTGCTTTCTCGAATTTACCGACCGTAAAATGATCGACTATCAAATTGAGCAGATGCAAACGCGTATGAAAGCCCGGTTTGTACAGGCGACGACACCGGTTCTGAGCGAGGTTGAATCGCAACTCGAAGAATATTTTGACGGTAAGCGCCAGGAATTTGACTTGCCGCTCGATATCAGCGGCACGCCGTTTCAAATACGGGCCTGGCAGGCATTGCAAAAAATCCCTTACGGTGAAACCCGCTCTTACCAACAACAAGCTGATCAGACTGGCAATAGCAAGGCGGTACGCGCTATCGCCAGTGCGAACGCCAAAAACCATATTGCGATTGTTATTCCCTGCCACCGGGTTATTGCGAAAAATGGTGGCCTCGCCGGGTTTGGCGGCGGCGTCTGGCGAAAGAAATATTTACTCGATCTCGAGGCGAGTCACTGAACTGAGATATTCGAGTATCCGCACAATTCCTCTAGAGCATTGTATTCCCTGCCCTCAAAATAATTGAATCAGATACCGGTAAATCAGGTTTGACTGAAATCCCGGCCTCTCTTATGGTAAGCACCAATTTCAAAAACCGTTTCAGGGTAATTGCATGGCGGAAGTGAATCACAATTTTATTGCCGGTGAATGGGTCGCAGGTGCGAGTGAAATTGCCAACATCAACCCATCCGACCTGTCCGATACGATAGGACACTATGCCCAGGCGGATACTGCGCAATTGCAACGAGCACTCGATGCAGCACCTGGCGCACAGAAAGAGTGGGCCAAAATCGGCCTCGAAGCGCGCTACGGCATACTGATGAATATTGGCAACGAGTTGATTGCCCGGTGCGATGAACTCGGGACCTTACTCGCTCGCGAGGAAGGCAAGACCCAGCCGGAAGGCAGGGGCGAAGTTTACCGTTCGGGCCAGTTTTTTACCTACTACGCCGCCGAGGTGTTGCGCCAGATCGGTGACAATGCCGAATCGGTTCGCGACGGTATCGAAATTGATGTGCGCCGCGAGCCGGTTGGCACCGTCGCGGTAATTTCTCCCTGGAACTTCCCGATGGCCACCGCGGCATGGAAAATAGCCCCGGCGCTTGCCTTTGGCAATGCGGTGATCTGGAAACCGGCGAATCTTGTCCCGGCATCGGCAGTGGCCCTGGCGGGCATCATTTCCAATCAGGCGTTACCCAAAGGCCTGTTTAGCCTGCTGATGGGACCCGGTAGTAGTGTCGGTCAGCAGTTAATCGAGAGCGATAGGGTAAATGCTATCAGTTTCACCGGATCGGTGCCCGTTGGGCGGGGAATTGCCAGATCGGCGGTTGAGAATTTCACCAGGGTACAGCTCGAAATGGGGTCTAAAAATGCACTGGCGATTATGGATGATGCTGATCTCGATACCGCGGTGGCCTGTGCGCTGAACGGGGCTTTCGGCAGCACCGGCCAAAAATGTACTGCTTCGTCACGTCTTGTGGTACAGGATAAAATTCACGATGCTTTTGTCGATCGCCTGGTTGAAGGCGCAAAAGCAATGGTGGTCGGCCATGCGCTTGAGGCAGGAACGCAGATCGGACCGGTCGCCAGCGAATCACAGTTAAATCAAAATCTCCACAATGTTGCACTAGCGAAAAAGGAAGGCGGTGAACTGCAATGCGGAGGAGAACGGGTCGAACGTGCTACCGAGGGCTATTTCATGACACCCGCGGTATTTACCGGTACGCGCAACGACTGGCAGGTCAATCGTGAGGAACTGTTTGCGCCGATGGCCTGCGTGATCAGGGTCAATAGTTACGAAGAAGCGCTGGCAACTGTCAACGACACCCGTTTTGGATTAACAGCCGGCATAGTGACAACCAGTCTTGCGCGTGCGACGCACTTTCGCCGTCACGCGCGAAGTGGCTGCGTGATGGTCAACTTGCCCACCGCGGGTACCGATTACCATGTGCCATTCGGCGGTCGCGGTGAAAGTTCTTATGGTCCCCGCGAGCAAGGCCAATATGCGAAAGAGTTTTATACGCATGTAAAAACCGCCTATATCAGTTCAGGTTCGCCTGCTTAGGGAGTAACCATCATGGGCGAAATCAGCTACCGCATCGACGCATTACAGTACGCTAACTGGTCTGAGAAAATTTTTTGCCAGATGCGCGAGGGGGGTGTCGATGCAGTACACGTGACGATTGCTTACCACGAAAATTTCCGCGAAACCGTCGCTAATATCGAACAATGGAATAGCCGCTTTGAACGCTTTCCGGAGTTGATATTCCAGGGTAAAACCGGCGACGATGTGCGCCTTGCCCGGGAGACCGGCCGCACTGCCATTTTTTATGGCTTCCAGAATCCTTCACCGATGGAAGACGATATACGCCTGGTCGAAATACTGCATACGCTGGGCGCCCGTTTCATGCAACTGACCTATAACAACCAGTCACTTCTGGGTAGCGGTTGTTACGAGGAAAACGATACCGGAATCACGCGCATGGGAAAGGAAGTAATCGAAGAAATGAACCGCGTCGGCCTGGTGGTAGATATGAGTCATTCGGCCGAGCGAACAACACTGGAAGCAATGGAAATCAGCTCGCGGCCGATAGTAATTACCCACGCCAACCCCGGATTCTGGGAACCGGCGTTGCGTAACAAATCGCAGGCGATACTCGAAGGGCTTGTCCAAAGTGGCGGTATGCTCGGGTTCAGCCTGTACCCGCATCACCTGAAAGGCAAAGGTGACTGCAGCTTAGAAAGTTTTTGCGAAATGATCGCCCGCAGCGCCGAGATTATGGGTGTCGATCATATCGGCCTGGGGTCGGACCTGTGCCAGGATCAACCCGATTCGGTGGTTGAGTGGATGCGCGTAGGACGCTGGACGAAGAAAATAGATTACGGTGAGGGGTCGGCAAACAATGCCGGTTTTCCGCCAATGCCCGGCTGGTTTAGCGACAATCGTGATTTCGGTAATATCGAGCAGGGCCTGCTCGATATCGGCTTTAGCGCTGAGGATACCGCGAAAGTGATGGGCAACAACTGGCTGGGATTTTTTGACGCAAACTTTGGTCCTGTTTGAATCGATTTAGAATGAGTAGCACCGAGTTAGATTCCATGCCGCAGGCGGCGAAATTTCGTCGCCCCCCCGAAGTCGTCATGAAACTCGCGCGAATGGGTAGTTTCCATCAAACCCGGCTGTCTTTCATGCGCGTCCTGTTGCGTCGGCTGAAGAAAGAGAAGTGGCATTTTGAACGCAGCTTGTGGGAAATTGGTGCCGATGGATTCGGTCGCGCGGTTTATACCGTAAGCGGCCCCGAACGTGCCTATTCGCTGGTCGCGTTTTCGCACGACCTGCCCGATCATAAGCGTTCCGACCGCGTAATCGCGACTGCGTGGGATGCGACTTTTACGCTGTTCGACGGCGTACCGAAAACTGCCGACCTGGATCGATTGCAACAGGAAGTACCGAAACAGGAAGCCGGGCGAATCAGCGATAGTGAGCTTAGCCTGTCGCGCGCTAACCGCTCGGTACGTTTGTGGCAGCATGTTATCGATAAACTCTCAACGGGACGGCAGCCTGATCGCAACCAGCTAGAAGCGGTCGGTTACCTGGTGCGAACCACGGCAGTCTACGGGTCGGGGAAATTCGGCGCCGCCGATCGGCTGACAATTTGCCAGCGAGCGGAAGTGCGTGGGCCGTTTCAGGCCGAATTGCTATCGGTCTGGTTAATCCGCGCGTTTTCTATCGACCTGGTCGAGCACATCGCCAGGGCTATAGGCGGTGACAGGGCTGTGGCTATTAGCCCTGATTTACGTCGCCGAATTGGTGTTGGCAATGCCACCGGACTGGGTATGGCTCCGTTCCTGATCAACCACCCGGCACTGATCAACAACTGGATGGTGGCGCGCGAGGAAGCCATTGCGCGAGTTCGATCGCTGGGTGATGCAAGTGAAACAGCGATAAATGATTTCAAACATCACTTCGAGTCGGCAAGCTTCAATCTATCGCAATGGTATTCTGAAAACCCGATCCAGATCAAAAAGCTTGAGCAACTGGGTGTCGATCTGGAAAAAATGCGTGCTTATATCGAAACCGAATCCCTGGCTGAAAATCACCCCTGGAATCGCTTTTATCTCTGGGCTGAAGAAAACCTGTCACTCGAAGGACAGGAGCAGTTGGTGTCGCTGATACTAGAGCCCTATGGCGAGCTGGTCGATGAATTAAGCCAGAGCATGGACGCCGACGAACATTTTAGCTTTTTTATCGACGGCTCGATGAGCGTTGGACGCCTGTTGAAAATTATTGATACCCAGTGCGACTGGGCGACCTCGGTGGATTACCAGCTAAAGAAAAATCGCGCACGATTCTGGTACACCTCGGCGGAGAAACTCGAACCGCGGGTGGGCGAACGATTCGATGAACCCGGCGCTGAGTACGAACAGCCGTTATCGATCGGGTATTATATCAAACAGCTTTACCAGGCTCTGAAACATTGGGACCCGGGCCAGTCGATTGCCGATTTTTTACTGATCCACCCGCAACATCGGCATATCGTGCGACGCTTACAAACCCTGGCGACGCACCCCTATTCAGAGATACGCGATAATCTAATAGCGGCCGACATGCTGCCAATCGACCTGTTGCGATGCAAACTGTCATTTTTTGGCGCCTGCAAATTTGACCCGCGCTCGGATCGTTGGGTGCGAATTTGCATGTACCAGGATGCACCTTACCCGCACGAAATGCTGGCGATGGGCAGGTGAAAATAAAGGTCACGCTTGCCGAGGTCGAGTCTTATGTGCGCAAGGCATCGCAGGCGACTGGCCTTGGCTGGGGCTTTGCCGAGGAAGCCGGCAAAGCGGCACGTTGGCTGGCGGCTTTCGATTTACCCGGTCCTGAAATTGCCCTTGCACATCTACAGCAACTCGATGGCAAGGACTATAAAAAATACTTCCCGGCGAATATCGATGCCCGATGGCGGGCCAATGGCGATTACCTGTGCCCCATTGTCAGCGGAGCCGCACTGGCTGATCGAGCTGGTCAATTGTTAACCGGAATGGAATTCAATCTTGGCGAAATCGCCTACCCGTTACTACTGGTCGCCACTATCGGTCAGGCCGCGAGGTGCCACAAGACCAGCTTTACGGTGAGTTGGGGTGAAATTCGGGTCAACTGTTATGAAAATGGTATTCGCATAGAGGGCAATCGGGATGATCTACTATTGGCGCGCGCAAATTCGGCCAACTGTCGGCACAACAGTACTGATAACATGCCACAGCAACTGCCTTCAACCCTGGCCTACTCGGTAGAGCCGGGCATCTGGAGCGCTATTGACAAACTGGCCTTCAAAACTTACGCGCCGGCTACCGCTGAATCACGCGCCGGGGCAGGTGCGGGCTTGACGGACAATGACTAGTAGTGGTTTCATGGTCCTCTGAACGAATATTGATAATTAAGGAGAAGCAAATGCCCTGGTGGGGTTGGATAATTTTTGGTGCTTTACTGCTAGGCTCGGAGTTAATGTTTATCGACGCAGCGTTCTACCTGGTGTTTATCGGCCTGGCCGCCATTATAACCGGTCTGGTGGGTCTTTCAGGCATGAACCTTGAATACTGGGTCCAGTGGATACTGTTCGCCGGCCTGTCGTTAGTGGCGATGGTCCTGTTTCGCGAACAACTGTACAAAAAACTTCGCGGTGGCAATAGTGCTGGCTATCAGACCGGTCCTGCCGGCGAAACAATCAAGCTGGATCAAAGCCTGGCGCCCGGTGACAGCGGTCGATTCTCGTATCGGGGTACTACATGGACGATAATGAACATGGGTACCGAGGTCATGAGCGACGGCGAAAACGTGCGTATCCACAGTGTCGATGGCCTGACCCTGAAGATAGAAAAATTACCCGGTGGACCCGATTGATTCAGACCTTGCTATCGGTACATTAGGAGGGAGAAATAGAAATGATATTTTATCAGAATGTAACTTTTTGGGTGGCTATCACGGTCGCGATTATTGCGATCATCATTATCGCCAAGACCGCGGTCGTGGTTCCGCAACAGAGCGCCTACGTCGTAGAAAGCCTGGGCAAGTACAGCCGCACGTTACGTGCCGGGTTTCATATACTGGTTCCCTTTTTTGAGAGGGCTGCCTACAAACACAGTCTCAAGGAACTGGCGTTTGATATCCCCGAGCAAATTTGTATTACCAGGGATAACGTACAGGTCGGTGTTGACGGAGTGTTATACCTGCAGATACTCGACCCGGAACGGGCTTCATACGGGATTACCGATTACGCCTTTGCTATTTCACAGCTAGCGCAAACCACCCTGCGTAGCGAAATCGGCAAGATAGACCTGGACCGTACCTTCGAAGAACGCTCATCGATCAATAGCAACGTGGTTGCCGAACTGGATAAGGCTTCTGATCCCTGGGGTGTGAAAGTATTACGATACGAAATCAAAAATATCAACCCCCCCGCCGATGTGCTCGGGGCGATGGAAAAGCAAATGCGTGCCGAGCGAGAAAAACGTGCGGTGATATTAACCTCAGAAGGCGAGCGCGACGCCAAGATTAACGAGGCCGAAGGCGAAAAACAGCAGGTGATCAAGCAGTCCGAAGCGGTTAAACAGCAGCAGATTAACGAGGCCGAGGGTGAGGCTGCGGCGATCCTGGCGATTGCTAACGCGACAGCCGAAGGCCTCAGTCGGGTAGCCAAATCGCTCAACGAGGAAGGCGGCGAATCGGCGATGCAACTTCGCGTTGCCGAGGATTACCTGGAACAGTTCGGCAACATTGCCAAACAGGCCAATACGCTAGTGGTGCCGGCTAACCTGGCCGATATTTCGTCGATGATTTCCCTGGCGACCAATATCATCAAGAAGGACTCGAAAAGCAGTTCGGTATAGTCCTTGTCTGATCAATTTAAACCGAAGAACTCGAACTTCGAACAACGGTTGATCGATAGTTTTAATCGGCAAACCGCGATGAAAACTGTCGGCGCTTCGATCATGCAGGTCAGTGCGGGTGAAGTCTCAATCCAGTTTCCATTTCACCCGGATTTGACCCAGCAACACGGGTTTATCCATGCATGAATAGTCTCCACCGTGCTCGACAGCGCCTGTGGTTATGCGGCATTTTCGTTGATGCCGGAGGATGCGGCAGTATTGACGATAGAATTCAAGATTAATTTATTATCACCGGCCGAGGGCGAGTGGTTCGAGGCAATCGGCCAGGTGAAGAAACCCGGGCGCAATATCACGGTTACCGAAGGCGAGCTTTATGCTCACCAGGGTGACACAAAAAAACTGGTTGCGAGCATGGTGGGCACAATGATGGCAGTTTATGATCGCGATCATATCCAGGATTAGCAGCCAAAAGTGTAACCGATGAATACCTACCGTTCGCCCAAAATTGAAGTTCGCAGTAATACCCTGAGTGGACAGGGAGTGGTTGCAATCGAGGCTATTGAGCAAGACGAAATAGTTGCGATTAAGTCTGGTCATATTGTCACGCGCGAGGGACTGAAACGAATTAACGACGAGGTAGGAGATTTTGCGCTGCAAATCGATGACGATTTTTACCTCACCCCGGGTAGTCTCGAAGAGGTTGCCGATATGAGCGTGTTAATCAATCATTCCTGTGATCCGAATGTCGGCTTCCTCGGCCAGGTAACCTACGTCGCGATGCGTGAAATCAGCGCCGGTGAAGAACTGTGCCACGACTATTCGATGGAGCGTTCGGACGACTACTTTCTCGAATGCCGCTGTGGCAGCCCGTTGTGTCGGCATCAGGTGACCGGCGATGACTGGAAATTACCCGAACTTCAGTCGCGCTATGGACAGTATTTCTCCATTTATCTTTTGAAAAAAATCGATGCCATGCGACTTTAACCTGATCATTTTCGATTGCGACGGGGTGTTAGTTGATAGCGAACGGATCGCAAATGCAGTATTTGCGAAAGTACTCGAAGATGAATGTGGGCTCCAGTTTTCTTTAGAGCAGATGTTTGATCGTTTTGTAGGGCGCTCGCAAGCCCAGTGCCTGCAGATTGTCGAAGACCTGACCGGCAAGCCCCCACCACCAGGGCTTGCCGATCGGTATAAGCGAGAGATCAACCTGGCACTGGAAAATAAGGTAGAAGCTGTAAACGGAATTGAGTCCGTATTACAGGACATCGATCTGCCCTATTGTGTTGCCTCGAGTGGTTCACACGATAAAATGAAAACCACGCTTGGCAAGACCGGGCTGGCAAAATATTTCAACGCCAACATCTTTAGCAGCTCCGAGGTGGTGCAAGGAAAACCGCATCCCGATATCTACCTGTATGCCGCCGAATCAATGGGAGTAGCCGAACCAGCCCGTTGCCTGGTCATCGAAGACAGCCCGGTTGGTGTCAGGGGTGCGATTGCAGCCGGTATGACGGTGTTCGGCTACGCTGAATTAATGAAGGCGGACAAGTTACGCGCCGCAGGTGCACATCTAACATTTGACAAGATGGGAAATCTGTTCCCATTAATTAACGGCTACCTTAAAGATAGGACCTGATAGCATGGTTTTCGTCAACAAAAAAGGCTAAAATGCGCGCCCTTTTGCTTATCATGGTCGGTACTCCCAAAAGGAGCGCCCAATATGAATTTCAATAAACGTTTCGATGTGATTGTAGTCGGCGGCGGACATGCGGGTACCGAAGCCGCGCTAGCGGCTGCGCGCATGGGTGTGAGCACTTTGCTGCTGACCCATAGCATTGAAACCCTGGGTCAAATGAGCTGTAATCCCGCTATTGGCGGTATTGGCAAGGGCCATCTGGTGAAAGAAATTGATGCACTGGGTGGGGAAATGGCGCTCGCGGCCGACAAGGCAGGTATTCAGTTTCGCATTCTAAATCGACGCAAGGGCCCCGCGGTTCGGGCCACGCGCGCCCAGGCCGACCGTCAGTTATATCGGGTTGCGATTCGGGAAAAACTCGAAAACCAGCCGAATTTGTCAATTTTTCAGCAGCCAGTAACCGATTTAATCGAAAATGGTGATCGCATCGAAGGCGTTGTCACGCAAATGGGTGTTAAGTTCTATGCGCCGACAGTAGTACTAACGGTAGGTACTTTCCTCGATGGCAGGATACATATTGGCGATGCTAATTACAGCGGTGGTCGCGCGGGTGATCCACCCGCCTCATCACTCGCACTAAGATTGCGCGAAAGACCATTTCGAATCGGTCGTTTAAAGACCGGCACACCGCCGCGTATCGATCGTAAAACGATCGATTTCAGTGTCCTGCAGGAGCAGCCGGGCGATGATCCATTGCCGGTGTTTTCGACCATGGGTTCGCTCGATCTGCACCCCCGCCAGGTGAGCTGTCATATCACTCACACTAACGAGGTTACGCACGAAATTATCCGTGACAGTCTGCATCGTTCGCCACTCTATAATGGCAAAATAGATGGTGTTGGCCCACGCTACTGCCCTTCTATCGAAGACAAGGTGGTGCGCTTTGCCGATAAGGCTTCACATCAGGTTTTTGTCGAGCCCGAGGGCCTGGATTTATGCGAGGTATACCCGAATGGTATATCCACCAGCCTGCCCTTCGACGTTCAGCAAGCGCTGGTAAATAGTATGCGTGGTTTTGAGCGGGCTCATATCACGCGACCCGGCTATGCGATCGAATACGATTATTTTGACCCTCGTGATTTGCGAACAACGCTCGAAACCAGCTTTATTCGCGGGCTGTATTTTGCGGGCCAGATTAATGGCACTACCGGTTATGAAGAGGCTGCCGCCCAGGGATTGATCGCCGGCGCGAATGCTGCTGCGATGGTGCAGGATAAAGAATCACTGACTCCATCCAGATCGCAGGCCTATATGGGCGTACTGGTTGACGACCTGATCACGCGAGGTACCAAAGAACCTTATCGCATGTTCACCTCGCGCGCCGAATATCGCCTGATGCTGCGCGAAGACAATGCCGATTTACGGCTCACCGAAATTGGTCGCAAACTGGGCCTGGTAGACGATGCGCGCTGGCAGGTTTTCGAGGCGTATCGGGAGCAACTCGAAGGTCTCAATCAAAGATTGAATGATCAATGGGTACATCCGCAAAGCAAAGCTGCGGACACGCTTGCTGCGACTCTGCAAAATCCGATTACGCGGGAGTATCGGATGTCGGATATTCTGCGACGCCCTGAAATTGCAATCGACCACTTGATGCCATTCATCGAAGATGCCACGGTCTATAGTGACCGGGTACGCGCACAGGCCGAAATTAATGGCAAGTACGCAGGCTACCTGTCGAGACAACAACAGGAAATCGACAAGGCAAATAGTCATGAACAATCCCTGCTGCCGGAATCTCTCGATTATGCCGAGGTGCACGGTTTGTCGAACGAAGTGTGCCAGAAATTACAGGACCATCGTCCTGCCACCATCGGTCAGGCGGGCCGCATCTCGGGAGTCACACCCGCAGCTATTTCTCTATTACTGGTTCATTTGAAGCGCCACCAACCCGGTCAACGCGAAATTCAGAAGTCGGCTTGAAATTAACTAACCAACTAGAAAAAGGGTTGGTCGACATCGGTCTGTTTCTGCGGGATTCCCAGTTGAATCGATTGCTCGACTATTTGGCGCTGCTGGCCAAGTGGAACAAGACCTATAACCTGACCGCGATCAGCGATCCGGAAAAGATGCTTTATTACCATCTGCTCGATAGCCTGGCGATTCATGATTGGATTGCGCCCGGCCAGTCTGCGCTGGATGTTGGTAGTGGCGCTGGATTACCCGGTGTGCCATTAGCGATAGCCCTGCCCGGCTCGAAATGGACACTGCTGGACAGCAATGGCAAGAAAACGCGCTTTCTGCAGCAGGTGCTGGCGTTTTGCGCTGTCGACAATGCCGTGGTTGTGAAGTCGAGAGTTGAAGACTATCATGCCGCGGAGCCGTTCGATATCATAGTTAGTCGAGCCTTCACTTCGCTGGCCAGATTTACCGATAGTGTCGCACACCTGTGCCGGTCAGAGACGCTAATGTTGTCGATGAAGGCGGGCCTCAGCGAAGACGAGGCAGGAGCATTGAATGGCAAAAGATTTTCGATGCAGGAGACCGAAATACAGGTTCCGGGCGTTAGCGAAAATAGAAGCCTGGTGAGCATAAAACTTAAACAATCATGACTAAGATTATTACCATAGCCAATCAGAAGGGCGGTGTCGGCAAGACTACCACAACGGTGAACCTGGCCGCGGCATTGGCTGCGACTAAAAGGCGTGTACTGTTAATCGACATGGATCCGCAGGGCAATGCGACGATGGGCAGCGGTGTCGATAAAAACAGCCTCAGGCTCAGCGTATGTGATGTGTTACTCGGCGATTGTAGCGTGGCTGAAGCGTTGATCTCGCTGCCCGAAGTGGGATTCGATATCTTACCCGCAAATGCAGACCTGACTGCGGCCGAAGTTCAGTTGATGAATCGCATTGGCCGTGAAAAACAGCTGGCATTGGCGATTGGCCCGGTAGTCAGTGGATACGACTATGTATTGATCGATTGCCCGCCGTCGTTGAACATGTTGACGGTGAATGCACTGGTTGCCGCGAATGGCGTTGTGATCCCGATGCAATGTGAATACTACGCTCTCGAAGGCTTGTCTTCGCTACTCGATACTATCGACCAGATTCGCATTAGTGTTAACCCGGATATCAAGCTTGAGGGGTTGTTGCGCACTATGTATGACCCGCGAAATAACCTTTCCAACGATGTGTCCTCCGAACTGGTCGAGCATTTTGGCGAGAAGGTTTACCGAACTGTAATACCGCGCAATGTGCGCCTCGCTGAGGCACCTAGCCACGGGCAGCCGATATTGCAATACGAAAAATCCTCGCGGGGTTCGATGGCATACCTGGCGCTTGCCGGGGAGGTCTTGCGACGCGATGCGAAGCAAGATCATTACCTTAGCTGATAAATACGATGAAAAGAAAGCGACTGGGTAGAGGGCTGGGTTCATTAATCGGTAATATCGACGAAGTGATGCAGGCCAGTGAGCAGGACCACAACAACGGCCTGAGCGAGCTCGATATCGACCGCATCCAGCGTGGAAAATTTCAGCCGCGCCAGCACTTCGACCAACAGTCCTTGCAGGAACTGGCCGACTCGATACGATCACAGGGTATCGTGCAACCGATTGTGGTACGACCCGAGGCCGGTCATTTCGAATTAATTGCCGGCGAACGCCGTTGGCGTGCCGCGCAAATAGCCGGTCTGCAAAAGATTCCAGCGGTCATTCGCGATCTCGACAGTAGCGCTGCTGCCCTGGTCAGTTTAATAGAGAATATTCAACGCGAAGACCTGAATCCACTCGAGGAATCACAGGCATTGATGCGTCTGATCGAAGAATTCGAGCTGACCCATCAGCAGGTTGCGGATTCGGTGGGGCGGTCACGGGCATCGGTAACTAACCTGTTGCGTTTACTCGACCTGGCTGATCCGGTCAAAGACCTGGTCAATCGCGGTCTGCTCAATATGGGCCACGCACGTGCGCTGCTCGGCCTGATTCGGCATGATCAAATCGAAGTCGCCAATTTAGTAGTTAAGCGGGGCTTATCGGTGCGCGAAACCGAAGCGCTGGTAAAGCTGAAACTGAAAGGTGGTTCGCCAAAAAAACCGGCGGAAACACAGTCCGACCCGGACATCAGGCGGCTGGAAACCAGTATCGGCGAAAAACTCGGTGCCGCGGTAAAAATCAGAACAGGAAAACAGGGCTCGGGGCAGCTCATTATCAGTTTTCATAACAGCGATGAGCTGGACGGAATTCTCCAACATCTGTCCCCGTAAAGCGGCGACATTCGGTGATTGATTATTGAAGTTTAACTATTTATACTCTGCATCCGCTTTGACGGGTGGCTAAATTTTAAGAATCAAATTCACCCGATAAAGGTATGAAAAACCAACTATTACAACCACTGCTGGTGCAGTATACAATCGGCGGAATTTATCTGTTCGGGGTTGTAATCTGGAACGATAATGTCATGCTATCGGCACTAGTGGGTTGCATGGCCTGCCTGGTACCCAATACTTACCACAGTATTCGGATGCTAAAGCAGATTGAAAATAATAATGCGGTGCAGTGGTTAGGCTATGCGTACCGATCCGAGTTTGTAAAATGGTTGATGACAGGCATGATTTTTATGCTCGCATTCACCGCAAACTATGATTGGGATCCAGTAGTATTGTTTGCTGGATACATTCTGATTCATATAACCAGTTGGTTTGTTCCGCCTGGTTTAACAGGTAATTGATCGACGATGTCTTACGAAAATTCGGGCGAATACATCAAGCACCATTTGACCAACCTGGTCTATGGTCAGCACCCCGATGGAAGCTGGGGATTCGCCCACGGTGTCGAACAGATCAAGGAAATGGGGTTCTGGTCGATTAATGTTGACTCGATGTTCTTTTCCATCGGCCTCGGTTGTTTCTTCTTGTGGATCTTCCGCAGGGCCGCCAAAAAAGCCTCCACCGATGCGCCGACCGGGCTGCAAAATTTTATCGAAATGATGATCGAATTTGTTGACGACTCGGTTCGTAGTTCTTTTACCGGTAGAAATCCACTCATCGCGCCGCTGGCACTGACTATTTTTGTGTGGATATTCCTGATGAATTTCATGGATTTACTCGCTGTCGACCATATTCCCGGCCTCGCCAGCTTACTTGGCGTGCCCTATCTGAAAATAGTACCAACCACCGATCCAAATATTACCTTCGGGTTATCACTTTCTGTATTTGCGCTGGTTATTTATTACAGTATCAAGATGAAAGGACCTGGCGGCTTTTTCGCCGAACTCGCGTTTCATCCGTTTCCAAAATTTATGATGCCGATCAATCTACTGCTCGAAGGCGTGACATTAATAGCCAAACCTATATCGCTGGCTTTACGTCTATTCGGTAATTTGTATGCAGGCGAAATGATATTCATCCTGATAGCATTAATGTACAGCGGTGGCTGGGCACTGGGTTTATTCGGTGGATTTTTACAATTGGGCTGGGCGTTATTCCATATCCTGATCATTACCTTGCAGGCGTTTATTTTTATGACGCTGACCATCGTGTATCTGGATATGGCGTCGCAAACGGATCATTAACTTTTTACACACTATCTAACTAGGAGATAATCATGGAAACAGCTTTGCTATATATCGCGGGCGCTTTAATGATGGGCATGGGCGCACTCGGTGCGGCAGTCGGTATCGGAATTCTGGGTGGTCGCTTTCTTGAAGGCGCGGCGCGCCAGCCCGAGCTGATCCCGTTACTGCGTATCCAGTTCTTTATCATGATGGGCCTGGTCGACGCGATACCGATGATCGCGGTCGGTATCGCGATGTACGTCATGTTTGCGGTGGTGGGTGCCTAGGCACCTGGTTAAAACTAGAGCGAGGACTGCGATATGAATTTCAATGCTACGTTGATAGGACAATCGATCACATTTATCGTGTTTGTCTGGTTCTGCATGAAATATATATGGCCGCCACTGCTGGCGGTGCTGGAAGAACGCAACGCCAGGATATCTGATGGACTTGCAGCCGCCGAGAAGGGTCAAAAAGACCTCGAAGACGCACAGTCGAAAGTCAGTGACAGCCTGAAAGACGCCAAACAGCAGGCGCAGGAAATCATTAACCAGGCGCAAAAACGTGCCAATGAAATCGTTGACGAGTCGAAAGATATTGCACGTGACGAGGCGGAGAAAATAAAGATCGCCGCATCATCAGATATCGATCAGCAGATCAACAGTGCGCGTGAGCAATTACGCAAGGAAGTTTCTAGTATTGCACTAGCCGGGACGGCGCAGATTCTCAAGCGTGAAATCGATGCCGATACGCATGCCGCGGTACTCGATGAGCTGGTTGCCCAGATTTAGGCCTTAAGTCATGTCTGATCTCGACACAGCAGCCAGGCCTTATGCGAAAGCCATATTTGAACTGGCATCCGCGGAAGGTAATTTACAGCACTGGGGCGATAGCTTGCAGGTGGCCGCGGTAGTCGCGTCCGATGCTGATATGCAGGCAATGTTCGCACTACCCTCGATGCTCGCTAACCAGCATAGTGAACTTTTTTTATCGGTAGTTTCGGGAATCAAGGATGCTCCCAAAATGAGCGCAGATTTTAAAAACCTGATTGCCCTGCTGGCGCAAAATGGTCGACTGTCGGCGTTACCGTCGATTGCTACCACCTTCGAGTCACTGAAACAGGAAGCCGAAGGCAAGATCGAAGTTGTGATCAGGACTGCACAGAAATTAACCGCCAAACAACAATCTGCAATGGCGAAAAGTTTAGCCAAAAAGCTGGGCAAGGAAATAAATATCACTACCGAGATTGATGAAACATTGATGGCCGGCGCAATTATACGGGCGGGCGATATGGTTATCGATGGATCGGCTAAAGGCCGCCTCGATAAGCTGACAACGGTGCTTAGCAAATAGTACTCAATTAATAACAGATTTTTTATGATTACGGGATAACGCAATGCAACTTAATCCTTCAGAAATAAGCGAACTTATTAAAGATCGCATCAAGAACTTTGAAACTGCTGCCGAAGCGAGAACAGAGGGTACTGTTGTCAGTTTGATGGACGGTATTGCACGCATACACGGTCTCGCCGATGTCATGTCAGGCGAAATGATCGAATTTCCGGGTGACACCTACGGCATGGCGCTAAATCTCGAAAGAGATTCAGTCGGTGCGGTAATTCTGGGTGCCTATGGACATATATCAGAAGGTGATACCGCCAAATGTACCGGCCGTATCCTGGAAGTCCCAGTCGGCGAACAGCTACTCGGTCGCGTGGTCAATTCACTGGGTGAGCCGATCGATGGTAAGGGTGCGATAAAAACCAAAAATTTTATGCCAATCGAGCGTATCGCGCCGGGGGTTATTCAGCGCCAGTCGGTAGATCAGCCAGTGCAAAGTGGTCTGAAGGCTATCGACGCAATGGTCCCGGTTGGTCGTGGGCAACGCGAGTTGATTATAGGCGATCGCCAGACCGGTAAATCTGCGCTAGCGATCGATGCGATCATCAACCAGAAGGGTACCGGTATTAAATGTGTTTACGTAGGCATCGGCCAGAAAGCTTCGACTATTGCCAATGTTGTGCGCAAGCTCGAAGAACATGGAGCGATGGAACATACCATCGTCGTCGCCGCGAATGCCTCCGATTCGGCGGCATTGCAGTACATTGCGCCCTACTCGGGCTGTACCATGGGAGAATACTTTCGCGACAAGGGTGAAGACGCATTAATTATTTATGACGATCTGACCAAGCAGGCCTGGGCTTATCGCCAGGTTTCACTGCTGCTGCGTCGTCCTCCTGGGCGCGAGGCTTATCCGGGTGATGTTTTCTACCTGCACTCGCGTTTACTCGAACGTGCCGCGCGCATCAATGCAGACTGCGTGGAAAAATATACCAACGGCAAGGTGAAGGGTAAAACCGGATCGCTAACCGCATTACCGATTATCGAAACCCAGGGTGGCGATGTGTCGGCCTTCGTACCAACCAATGTTATCTCGATCACCGACGGTCAGATATTTCTCGAGTCAGATTTGTTCAACGCCGGTATCCGCCCGGCGATTAACGCGGGCCTGTCGGTTTCGCGGGTCGGCGGTTCGGCACAGACCAAGATTATCAAGAAACTCGGTGGTGGCGTGCGACTGGCACTGGCACAGTATCGTGAACTGGCAGCATTTTCGCAGTTTGCCTCCGACCTCGACGAAGCCACGCGCAAGCAACTGGAACGCGGTCAGCGCGTGACCGAGTTAATGAAGCAAAAACAATATGCGCCTTTATCCGTTGCCGAGATGGGAATTTCCCTGTATGCGGCTAACGAAGGCTATCTTGACGATGTTGATCTGAAAAAAGTTGTAACCTTCGAAGAGGCGATGCACGCGCATATTAAATCGAAAAATAGTGACCTGCTGGATTCTATCAATGCCGATGGTGACTATAACGATGAAATCGCGGCCAAAATTGGCGCGGCTATCGAAGATTTTAAGGCTAACGGCGTCTACTAAAAACTAACAGTGATTATCAAGAGTACTAACTAATGGCTGGTGGTAAAGAGATAAAGACCAAGATCACGAGTGTTCAAAACACTCGAAAGATCACCAAGGCCATGGAAATGGTGGCGGCAAGCAAAATGCGTCGTGCCCAGGATCAAATGTTTGCGACCCGACCCTATGCGCAAAGAATCGCCACCGTGGTTGGCCATGTTGCCAGCTCACATCCGGAATACAAGCATCCATTCCTGATCGACAGGCCGGTGAAGCGTGCCGGCATTATCGCAATCTCGACCGATCGCGGCCTCTGTGGTGGCCTGAATACAAACCTGTTCAAAAAGTCGCTGAATAAAATTGGCGAGCTCGATGAACAAGGTATAGAAATTGAAGTCGTCACCTTTGGCAACAAGGCGCTCAGTTTTTATAAACGCATTGGTGCCAAGGTCGTTGCCGAGGCCAGTCATATCGGCGACAGGCCGGAAATGGCCGCGATTATCGGCCCGGTACAGGCGATGCTGAAAAGTTATGCCGATGGAAACATTGACGTGATTTACCTGGTTAGCAATGAGTTCGTCAATACCATGACGCAGGAGCCAATAATCGCTCAGCTGGTTCCGGTTGTGCCTTCGCAAGACGATGAACTGAAGCATCACTGGGATTACATCTACGAGCCTGGCTCCAAAGAAGTGCTCGACAGTGTGCTCGATCGTTATATCGAGTCGCTGGTGTACCAGGGCGTGGTCGAAAATGTTGCCTGTGAAATGGCCGCCCGTATGTTGGCGATGAAGAACGCGACCGATAACGCCGGCGATATGATCGACGAGCTTCAATTAATTTACAATCGCGAACGTCAGGCGAGTATCACTCAGGAAATCAGTGAAATCGTTGGTGGCGCGGCCGCGGTTTAAAATAAATATGTTTAGAATTATCAAGAGGATTGACACATGAGTACAGGTAACATCGTGGAAGTAATCGGCGCTGTCGTCGACGTAGAGTTCCCTCGAGACTCGGTTCCCAAAGTTTACGATGCGCTTAACATAGCCGCTGCGGATAACCTGACGCTGGAAGTCCAGCAACAGTTGGGCGATGGCATAGTACGAACTATTGCCATGGGTGCTTCCGAAGGCTTGCGCCGGGGCCTGGAAGTCTCTAACACCGGGCAACCGATTACGGTACCGGTAGGGCAGCAGACTTTGGGGCGTATTATGGACGTGTTGGGCGCCCCAATCGACGAAAAAGGTGATATTGGCGAAGAAAAGCGTATGCCGATTCATCGCACATCACCCAGTTATGACGAGCAGGCGACTGCTACCGAGATTCTTGAAACAGGAATCAAGGTTATCGACCTGGTCATGCCGATTGTTAAAGGCGGCAAGATTGGACTGTTCGGTGGTGCCGGTGTTGGCAAGACCGTTACGCTGATGGAATTGATTCGTAATATTGCGGTAGAGCATTCGGGTTTCTCGGTATTTGCCGGTGTCGGTGAAAGAACTCGTGAAGGTAACGACTTTTACCACGAGATGACCGATGGCGGCGTACTCGACAAGGTGGCACTGGTCTACGGCCAGATGAATGAGCCGCCCGGGAATCGTCTGCGCGTGGCCCTGTCGGGCCTAACCATGGCCGAGCACTTCCGCGATGAAGGTCGCGATGTACTGATGTTCGTGGACAACATTTACCGCTATACCCTGGCGGGTACCGAGGTATCAGCCCTGTTGGGCCGTATGCCTTCGGCGGTTGGTTATCAGCCTACCCTGGCCGAAGAAATGGGCGTCCTGCAAGAGCGTATTACTTCAACTAAAACCGGCTCTATTACTTCTTTCCAGGCGGTTTATGTACCGGCTGACGATTTAACCGATCCATCACCAGCCACCACTTTTGCGCACCTTGACGCGACGTTGGTATTGTCCCGGCAGGTCGCGGAGCTCGGGATCTACCCCGCGGTTGATCCACTCGACTCGACTTCGCGTATTCTCGACCCGAACGTTGTCGGTAGTGAGCATTATGATACTGCCCGTGAAGTTCAGGGAACCCTGCAACGCTATAAAGAGTTGAAGGACATCATTGCAATTCTCGGCATGGACGAATTGTCAGAAGAAGACAAACTGGTGGTTACCCGTGCTCGAAAGATGCAACGCTTTCTTTCGCAGCCGTTCTTCGTTGCGGAAGTATTTACCGGTTCACCCGGGAAATATGTTTCGTTGAAAGACACCATTGCCGGGTTCAAGGGAATTCTGAATGGTGATCTTGACCAGTATCCCGAGCAGGCGTTTTACATGGTCGGCGGAATCGAAGAAGTCGCCGAAAAAGCCAAAGATCTATAAGGAACGGGGATGGCTACTACCATAAAGGTTGATATCGTAAGTGCCGAAGAGCAGATATTCTCGGGCGAAGCGCAAATGGTATTTGCGCCCGCGGTGATGGGAGAAGTCGGTATCGCGCCGCGCCATACACCGCTCATTTCGCCATTGAAACCGGGTGAAGTGCGACTCGATATGGGCGATGGTAAGGAAGAGTTTTTCTTTATATCCGGCGGCATCCTCGAGGTACAACCCCATATGGTAACGGTACTTTCAGATACTGCGATTCGCGCCAAAGATCTAAACGAGGCGGCGGCGCTGGAAGCACAGAAACGCGCCGAAGCTGCGTTACAGGATCAGAAATCAGACCTTGATGTTGCCAGGGCGAAAGCAGAACTTGCCGCTGCCGCCGCGCAAATTGCCGCGATCAAAAAGCTGCGAAAGAAATAAACTGGGCACTCGTAGGCGGGAATATCAATATTTTAGCAGTACAAAATCCAAAAGGGGACGCTTCGTCTCCTTTTTTTTGAAGGTTGGTTTACAATAGTACTACTTTTATAATCAGGAAGGACATAGAGCGATATGCCGCTTAGCATTATCATTCTCGCCGCGGGACAGGGAGTCCGCATGAAATCTTCGCAACCCAAGGTTATGCATGCGCTCGCCGGCAAGCCGATGTTGCAGCATGTCGTGGATACCAGCCTGGCTTTAGAGCCCGAGCAAACTATAGTGGTAGTCGGACACCAGTCGGACCAGGTTCGAAGCCTGGTGCACGATCAGGGCCTGGAGTTTGTCGAGCAAAGCGATCAACTGGGCACAGGACACGCGGTTGCCCAATGCCTGCCCGACCTGAACAAGGGTAATGATGTACTCGTGTTATATGGTGATGTGCCACTGATCTCGGTCGATACTATCCGTTCCCTGGTTGATATGGCAGATGACAGCACGGTAAACATCCTGAGCTTTCTACCGAAAAATTCACAAGGTTATGGCCGTATCCTGCGCTCTGCGGATGGTAACGTCGAGGCTATCGTCGAAGAAAAAGATACCTCTGACGAGCAAAAAAAGATTCGTGAATCGAATTCGGGCATATTATTTATCGACGGCAATAAGATCGGGGACCTGGTTCGGAATCTCGACAATAATAATGTCCAGGGTGAATATCTATTGACCGATGTGGTAAAGCACAGCGTGCAACAGGGGCTGAAGGTAACTGCGATTATTTGTCCCGAAAATGAAGAGGTCTACGGCGTCAATAATCAGGCCCAACTGGCCCAGGTAGAGAAAATTTATCGACGCAGACAGGCAAATAAATTAATGCGTGAGGGTGTTAAATTATACGATCCCGCCCGTATCGATGTGCGTGGCAATCTAAACGTAGGAACCGATGTTGAAATCGATATTAACTGCATTTTCGAGGGCGATGTTTCATTATCGGACGGGGTAAAAATCGGTGCGAACTGCGTGATCCGGAATACCTCGATAGGCAGTGACAGTATTGTTCTACCAATGTCTTCAATCGATGAGGCGATGATAGGTAAACGTGTATCGATAGGCCCGTTTGCCAGAATCCGGCCGGGCACCGAGTGTGCGGACGAGGTAAAAATCGGTAATTTTGTCGAGGCCAAAAAAGCTAAAATCGGGGTTGGCAGCAAGGTTAACCACTTGAGTTATGTTGGTGACGCCGAGGTGGGCGCGTCAGTCAATATCGGTGCCGGAACAATCACCTGTAATTATGACGGGGTGAACAAATTCAAAACCATCATTGAAGACGGTGTGTTTATCGGCTCGAATACGCAACTGGTCGCACCCGTTAAAATCGCACGCGGTGCCACGATAGGCGCGGGATCGACCATCACCAGCGATACACCAGCAGACAAGCTAACCCTGTCGAGATCTAAGCAGGTTACGATTGATGCCTGGAAGAAGCCGGTCAGAAAAAAATAGGAACTAGCCTTATGTGTGGGATTGTAGGTGCTTTAGCGCAAAGGGACGTGACTTCGATATTGCTGGAAGGACTGCGGCGACTCGAATACCGTGGCTATGATTCTGCTGGCATTGCGGTTATTGATGAGCAAAAACTGGATCGTTTCCGGGCCCTGGGTAAGGTGCAGAAGCTGGCGGATCGGGTGCCCGAAAACCAGGCCGGGAAAATAGGTATCGCGCATACTCGTTGGGCAACTCATGGCGAACCTTCCGAAAATAATGCCCACCCACATTTTTCCCGAAATCACATCGCCGTGGTACATAACGGCATCATTGAAAACTACAGGGAAATTCGCGAAAAATTGCTTGCCGCAGGCTACCAGTTTGACTCCGAAACCGACACAGAGGCGGTTGCCCACCTGGTTGAAAGCCTATACAAAGATGACCTGCTGGAAGCGGTAAAACAGGCGGTTAGTCAGCTCAAAGGTGCATTTGCGTTAGCCATAATCGCTACCGACGACCCGCATACACTGGTGGCCTGTCGACAGGGCTGCCCGCTGGTAGTGGGTGTCGGTGTCCAGGAAAACTTTATCGCCTCCGATGTATCAGCATTATTACCGGTTACCAGCCGATTCATCTATCTGGATGAAGGCGATATGGTTGTTCTGAATAAAATTGATTATCAGTTATATGATGTCGCTGGAGAGCCAAAGGTCCTCGAGATCAAACAAAGCGAACTGAGTGCCGATTCAGCCCTTAAAGGCAATTATCGCCACTATATGCTGAAGGAAATCCATGATCAGACCCAGTCGGTTGGAGATTGCCTGGAAGGTCGTATCAGTTCAACCGATATTCTCGATTCGGTATTCGGAATCGATTCAGAAAAAATATTCAGCCAGGTAAAAAACGTTCAGATTGTCGCCTGCGGCACCAGTTATCACGCCGGCTACGTGGCCAAATACTGGATCGAAGAATTACTCGATCTGCCCTGCCAGGTAGAGGTTGCGAGCGAGTTTAGATACAGGCAGTCAGCTATCCCCGAGAACACCTTGTTTGTCACCCTGTCGCAATCAGGAGAAACCGCCGACACGCTGGCGGCGCTTCGAAACATTTCTTCACAGAATTACTGTGGTTCACTGAGCATCTGTAATGTGCCCGAGTCTTCGCTGGTTCGCGAGTCGAGCATGGTATTGATGACCCGTGCCGGTACTGAAATCGGGGTTGCATCGACCAAAGCATTTACCACCCAACTGGTATCGATGTTGATGCTGGCGATTGCCATCGGCAAGAGCCAGGGACTGGATAAAGCCTTAATCACCTCGATCGTGCAGGAACTAACCGAACTGCCGGGCCAGATTGATAAATTACTCAAACTGGATGCGCAGATCAAAATAATTGCCGAAGACTTTGTCGACAAGCAACACGCGTTATTTCTGGGCAGAGGCGGGCATTATCCAATCGCGATGGAAGGTGCGCTGAAACTAAAGGAAATATCCTATATACATGCTGAAGCCTACCCGGCCGGCGAATTGAAACATGGACCGCTGGCGCTGGTCGATTCGGAAATGCCGGTTATTGTTGTAACACCCAACGACGAACTTCTGGAGAAACTGCATTCCAACATGCAGGAAGTTAAGGCACGTGGCGGAAAGCTCTATGTATTTGCCTACCAGGGAGCAAAACTCGACGAAGACAGCGATGATGTTGTAGTTGAACTCGATTGTGAGACCAACTGGGTTACGCCAATATTATCAACAATCCCGCTACAATTATTGAGCTACCATGTGGCGGTGTTGCGAGGTACTGACGTCGATCAACCCAGAAATCTGGCAAAATCCGTTACCGTAGAATAAGTTGCTGATCGATTTTTAAGAACGCGATTAGTTCGGATCGAGCTGTAGGTAGGATAGTTCCCGCTGCCAGGAATAGGCATCTTCTGAGTTGTAGATCAGGTCAATCAGATTTGAAACACTCATAAAATTAAACTGTTCGCGGCTTTTTGGCAGGTTTTTACTTAGAAATTCAATCGTTGTCGAATGAGGATGACCGATGGCGACTGCGGAACCGCGATCACGCGCCTTTTTTAACCAGATCTGGTATTGCAGTCGGATTGATTCGGTATTGGTGTAATCATTGTCAAGAAACACATCGCGCGAAATCGAATTCAGGCCGGAATCGAGCGCCACCAAATGGGCGACGCTGCGTGCTGATGTGCGGCTATCGAGAAAATACAAACCGGGATTATATGATCTTATGTTGTCCATAATCGGTCGCATAAAGTAATCAATTTCAGTCAAATGGCTTCCCATGTGATTGTTGATGCCCTTGATATTAGGGATAGCTGATAACATGGAATACAGATTAGCCGCGAGCTGATCTTCATCCATTTTTTCATTGAGAGAATTCGCCTCCATTGCGGCCTGCGAACTAGTGGCTTGCAGGGGGAGGTGGAGAATAACTTCCTTGTTCTTGCGCTGGGCCAGGCTTGCCAGTTTTTGACTATAAGTAGCGCCGGGGATAATTGCGTAGGTGTGGTTGCCAGGTAGATTGATCGCGGCCTGGCCGTTTTCTAAAGAATAGCCCAAATCGTCGATCACCAGCGATAATACAGGCCGTTGGTCGGCGACTGCAATTGATGCCAGGCACAGTAACGGGATGATTAGCAGGCGGCTGCTTAACATATGGGGCGGTTAGCTGTTTTTTAGCTGATTTAAGATGTGCAGTCCCTTCAGCAGGTTCAGGGCTTCGAATAGCTGAAAGTCGGATTCAGCCAATTTTTCGGTATCTTCTGTAGTCTTTGCGCCATCACCGGTATTGTCCGAATCACCATTCGGGTTGCTGAGTCGTCCGTCAAGGTCGCTTTCTGAAAATGTCGCGGTTTCATTTTTATCCGAGGCCGCAATTTTCAGCGTATTCAGACTGATGTCCGGGACTATACCCGTGGCCTGTATTGATCGGCCGTTGGGCGTAAAATAACGCGCCGTGGTCAACTTGACCGCAGAGCCATTGCGAAGTTCCTGGATAGTTTGAACCGAGCCTTTACCGAAAGATTTGGTACCCATAATGATCGCGCGTTTATGGTCTTGCAGCGCGCCTGCCACAATTTCCGAGGCAGAAGCCGATCCGCCGTTGATCAGAACCACCAGCGGCGCACCATTCAGACTGTCGCCCGGCGTTGCCGGATAACGATGGCTGGAGTCATCGATGCGGCCTTCGGTATAAACGATTAAGCCGTTATCAATAAATGCGTCGGAAACCTTAACCGCACCAGTAAGAACGCCTCCCGGGTTATTACGCAGGTCAAGAATCAGTCCCTCGAGGGTGGATTCCTTTTGCAGATCGGAAATAGCCTTTAGCAAATCGGTAGCGGTACGCGACTGAAAATTGGTAATACGCACATACCCGTAACCCGGCTCCAGCATGCGGTTCTTGACGCTCTTGACGCGAATAATTTCTCGCGTAATGGTTATCACCAGGGGTTTGGGTTCATTTTGCCGGACGATGGTGAGAACGATGTCCGTATTCGGTTTTCCGCGCATAATTTTAACAGCGTCATTCAGGGTCATGCCCTTAACCTGTTTGTCATCGAGTTTAATGATTAGGTCGCTGGCCTGGACCCCGGCGCGCGCTGCGGGTGTATCGTCGATCGGCGAAATCACTTTGACGAAACCGTTCTCCATGCCGACTTCGATACCCAGGCCACCGAACTGACCAGTGGTACCGACCTTCAGATCGGCAAATTCGCTAATATTCAAATACGCGGAATGAGGATCGAGGCCACTGAGCATCCCTCTAATTGCATCTTCAATTAGCTTCTTATCGTCGACACCTTCAACATAGTCAGACTTGATTCGCGAGAGAACCTCGGTAAATGCCTGTAAATCTTCAAACGGAATATCCTGGTCATCTTTTAGCGCATAGACGCTATGCCCGATTGCAAGTGTTAAACCGAGCACTATACCTACCACAAAGTAGGTTGATTTTCGTAATTTGTTAAGCATTAAATTCTCCGCATGCGGTGCGCTAATTGTAGACCAGATTTAACTAAAGAAGTTGTAGGATACCCGGAAAAATGTAATTTCCCGGGATCGCCAGCCAGCTACCGTTTAATACATAGATGTTAAGACGCAAATAAATTGCCAGCTTTACACCACCTGGTGGGGTTTTGCGGTTGGTTTTTTTTCCTGATTTCGAAGTAAAGACCGGGTTTTTGTTGACCACCACTGCTACCAATACTACTGATTATATCACCAGACTCAACCCATTCACCGGCAGATTTAAATAAAGATTCATTATGCCCGTACAAGGAAAGATAGGAATTTCCATGGTCGATAATGATCAAATTGCCCAGCCCCCGAATCCAGTCCGCAAATGCAATGCGTCCGCCTGAGATGGCTTTAACATGGTTACCCGCAGGTGCGTAGATCATTATTCCCTGCCAACGTAAGTCGGATCGGGGCTTCTGGCGCCCGAACAGTTTTTTTACTTCGCCTTTTACCGGCCAGGCTAACTTGCCCCTGAGCGTGGCGAAAGGTTTTTGTTCGAGTTCGGGTGCCGGTGATTCAATTAATATATCCTGAATTGACCTGATCAGGTTTTGTAGCTGGGTGGCTTCGTCCTCCAGGCGGCTAAGATTTCCGCCTTGTTGCTTCAGTTGCTTATCCAGTGAACTGATGATTGCTTTTCGTTTCGCACTATCCTTATCCAGCTGAACTTTTTGTGCCTTTAGCATTCGATGGCTTTTTTCCAGGTCTTGCCGGACTCTTTTAATACCAGCCTCGGCCTCGAGTATTTTGTCGATACTGTTTTTTACCGTGGTGATAAGCTCGGCACGCGCAGTTGAAAAATATTGGTAATACACCAGGTTTCGCTGTAGTTCCCCCGGGCTTTTCTGTGAAAAAAGTAATTTGACCTTCTCCTGCCTGCCAAGCGTGAAAGCGGTATAAATCTGAGAAGCGAGTAGTTCGTTTTCCTGGCTTAACTGCTGTTGGTGCTTTTTGCGTGATTTACGTAACTTTTTTAGCTCCGCCTGCTTGTCACCGATTTCCTTCTTCGAAACCCTGACTTCACGATTGATCCTGGCAACCGTGGTTTCAATTTTTTTGAGTTGACCGGTATAGCGCGTTTTTTTGTCCTCCTTGACATCGATAGCCTGTTTCAACTTCGTTATTTTAGATTGCAGAATCTTGAGATCTTTTTCCTTCTGTTCTTTTTCGGTAGCACTGGCAGGTTGAGCGAATAGGCTGAAAGCCAAAAAAATAGTGAGCAGGACTCGGGTTAGCAGGCTAATATTAGTATGACGCATGGGGCGTTGTAGATCAGAGATACGATGTTTCGAAATCATACTGGAATCCATCGAAATAGGCGAACCGCAACCTGTGTTTCTAGCGGGCAGTCTGTAGACAATTAATTTCGATTCATTCATAATAAATCGCTAATATTATTATTTGGTAATAAACGTCGAATGAAATTTGACCCGGTCAAGCCTATTGATGCGATACAGCTAATGGCGCGTAAGGAAGATATCGAAATTGCCGCACGTTCGCTTAAGGCCATGTCACACCCGCTGCGATTAAAAATTCTCTGTACGCTAGGCAGCCAGGAAATCAGTGTTCAGGATATCGTTAATAATGTCGGTACTTCACAAAGTAATATTTCCCAGCACCTCGCGATTTTACGCGATAAGGGTATACTAGCGTCGCGAAAAGTTGCCAACCGGGTTTATTATCGTGTCGGAGATGCCCGCACGCTACGCCTGATTGGCATGATGCAAGAAGTTTTTTGTTCCTCCTAATTATATTCTCGTTTAAATATGTTTAATCAAATTACTGAATTTTCAGCAAATCACACTTTGTTGGTTGGCGGTTTTGTCGCTCTACTGATCGCCGTTTTCATCAATGAATTTAAGCAGGCAGCGAAAAATTTTACCAGCCTGACGCCGGCTGGTGCAATTCAGTTGATAAACAATGATGACGCGGTACTACTCGATGTCCGAGAACCCACTGAAACCGTGGCTGGTAAAATTGCAAAAGCGATTCAGATCCCGGTAGGCTCGGTAAGTAAGCGCATTGGAGAGCTGGATAAGCACAAGGACAAGAACATCATTGTATACTGTAAAACAGGCGCGCAATCAGGGGGTGCCTGCCAGCAGCTAAACAAGGCCGGATTCGAAAAAGTTTATAGTCTGAGCGGTGGTATAACAGCCTGGCAGGAAGCACATTTACCGGTTAGTCGAAAGTAATCCGACACCGAAGTTCACTTTATAAAGAGTTTAAATACGATGGCCGATGCCGACCAGCAATCCCCACAATCTCATTTTTCGATTCAAAAAATATACGTTAAAGATGTTTCATTTGAATCACCTGATACGCCCAAAGCATTCAGATTCACCAAATGGGAGCCAAACATTGATCTCAATTTGAACAATGCCCATAGCAACATTGACGACAATCTATATGAAGCGGTGTTAACCATTACGGCCACGGTTAAAAACGAGGAAAAAACCGCCTTCCTGGTCGAAGTGCAGCAGGCTGGTATATTTGCTGTTGCCGGGTTTAATGATGACGAGAAAAAATATCTACTTGGCAGCCAGTGCATGAATATTCTGTTCCCCTATGCGAGGGAAACTATTTCTGATTTAACTACACGGGGCGGATTTCCACCCCTGCTACTTGCACCGGTAAATTTTGACGCTTTGTATCAGCAACACATGCAGCAACAAACTGATAAAGAGAAGGATGCTGAAACTCAAGATGTCGAAGCTCAGGATGCCGAAGCCGTTAAACACTAGAATACCCCGAACATTTTTTATAGGTCGTAACAGTAGATGACCCTCTCCCGGACAGCACTGATTAGACACCAGAACCATAGCAGGCTGTTGAAAAACTCTCATGCGGCACATAACAGCGTTAAATATTGGCTCAAATTGCTCATTTACTTTGTGTAAACTGCGCTTTTTCGCCAATATTTGCCTTGTTCTGCACCACCTGAGACCTTTTCAACAACCAGCTAGGATGCGATATGGCAGCTAAACCAACCATTGCGGTATTCGGTGCGGGTTCCTGGGGAACCGCTTTGGCCATGCAACTAGCACGAAACGGGTTGCAGGTAAACCTCTGGGGCCACCGCGCGGATCATATTGAGGCATTGCTCCGTGAAGGCGAAAATTCGGCTTACCTGCCGGGGTTTAAATTCGACAAAAACATCAGGCCCACTGCATCGAAGCAGGATTGTTTGCAGCATGCGCAAATAGTACTCGTTGTCACGCCGAGCAAAGCTTTCCGAGAACTGGTGAAATCCCTGAAGGCGCATATTAGTCCGGAAATTCCAGTGTTCTGGGCTAGCAAGGGTTTGGAAATTGAATCCGGAAAGTTTTTGCATCAACTGGTTTGCGAAGAATTGCCGAACCATCACTACGGTGTTATATCCGGACCGACCTTCGCCTCCGAAGTGGCACGAGGATTGCCTGCTGCCATTACCTGTGCCGGTGACGACGATGCGGCTACCTCCCAGTTTGCCAGTTTACTTCATTGTAACCGCTTTCGTTGCTATACCTCTAACGATGTCATCGGTGTCGAACTGGGCGGGGCGTTAAAAAATATCCTCGCCATTGCCGTTGGCGCAGCCGACGGGCTCGGATTTGGAGCGAACACGCGAGCAGCTATTATGACACGAGGTTTTTCAGAGGTTATGCGCCTGGGTCAAAGTCTCGGTGCGCGCCAGGAGACACTGATGGGATTAGCTGGTCTCGGAGATCTGATCCTGACCTGTACCGATGACCAGAGCAGAAACCGTCGATTCGGGCTCGCGATTGGACAGGGAAAGACAATACAGGAGGCAGAAATCGAGGTGGGGCAAACTGTAGAAGGCTTGCGCGCTGCCAAAGCAATTTACACCCTGTCGACGGAGCTTGGCCTCGACCTGCCGATAATGACGCAGGTATATCAGGTTCTATATGAAGGCAAAAAACCGCTAGATGCGGTTAATTCACTGGAAAACAGACCTCAAAGAGCAGAACTGGGTGACTAGCCCGTATTTCTCACCAGGATGACGGGCCCTCGCTTGCTCTTTGAACCCACAAGGAATCTTCTTCAGTCGGAAATACGCACTGTTATTTCGCTCCTTCAGAAAATCCCTCGTGAATCCAAAGCCCCGCGCGATTAACCCGCCCCTGGCGAGAAATGCGGGCTAGCCCGCGCCGTTAATTGAATTCCTGTTGCCGCCAGGCTTCATAAACCGCGATAGACACCGTGTTTGCCAAATTAAGGCTTCTCGAATCTTCGACCATCGGTATACGGAGTTTATTATCACTATCGAGTGAATCGAGCACTTCGACAGGTAACCCGCGACTCTCGGGACCGAATAACAGCGCATCTCCGGGAGTGAATTTGGCCTCGTTGTAAGTTCGTTTAGCTTTAGTGCTGAAACCATATAACTGGTTGATTTTACTTAGTTTTAAAAAATCCTTATACGATCGGTAGCAAACTACATTTGCCCATTCCCGATAGTCGAGTCCTGCTCTGCGCAATAGCTTGTCCTCGAGCCTGAATCCCATCGGCTCGATCAGATGTAATTTACTCCCGGTGTTTGCCGCTAGTCGAATAATATTTCCCGTATTGGGAGGGATTTCAGGTTCCAGAAGCACGATGTTGAACATATTTTTATTTATTCGGGTGTTTGACTTGAATTATGCCAATTATGGTCAATAATATTTAATAATCACAATAAGTTATGGCGATTTCTTTAAGCTAACTCTAGACATATTTGATGGCCTCGATAATTAGGTCCAGCCATCGTCGAACCACAAATACAAAAATAGTGTAATCGGATAAGTAAATTATGGGTAGCCTGTTTTCTTCGACAAGACGCGACAAACAGATCGGTCTGGATTTCCAGCCTGGTGGTGTTGCCGTGGTTCAGGTCCAGTCAGGTCGAAAACAAACCGGCAGGCTACTGCATAGCGGGTATCTACCGGCTGTTGGGCAACAGGCCCAGGCCCTGGCGCTTCGTAACTGGGTATCCGATAACCGCCAGCAAAAATCATCCTGTGTTTGCCTGCTTGCTGATGATGATTACGATGTTTATCAAATTGAAGAACCGAAGGTCGAGGCGACTGAACTAAAGCAGGCCCTGGGCTGGTGTATCAAGGATTTGATTGATTACGAGGTTGACTCCGCGGTGATCGACAGTTATCCGATGCCGCTATCGAGTAAAAATAATATACAACAACTTAGCGTGGTATCAGCTCACGAATCGGTCGTCGGCGCCTATGTCGAATGCATCAAATCGGCTGGACTAAAGCTGACTGCAATCGATGTGCATGATCTGGTAGTCCAGTATCTTCATTGTATACAGCAGGGAGAAAATCAAACCCAGGTCCTGTTGTCCCTGGCCGAGAGCGAGGGTGCGCTCGCCATTTATCACGATACCGATCTCTATGTTGCGCGCCATTTTAAGACTGGAATTAATCAACTAGAGCAGGCAGATGATGAAGACCAGGGAGTTTATGATGCGCTTTTACTGGAAATTCAGCGATCGATGGATTACTTCGAAAGCTCCTATGGGCTCGGATCTATTTCCAGATTACTGATTCATCCAAAATTACCGCAGACCGAAAAAATGGGAGTTTATCTGCAGGGTTCCGCCGGATTCGAAATCGATTTCATTTCCGTGGGTGAAGATAATTTGAACGACAAGGCCCCTGCTCTGGAGCCTCATTGTTTCCATGCGTATTGCGCGGCAATGCGAGGGTTGCATTCGTGATTACCCAGCAGGTCAATCTCTATCAGGATCGATTCCACGATAAGAAATTATATTTCTCTGCCCGACAGGTTATTTCTTTACTGGTGGTTTTACTGGTTGGCGGCGCTTACGGGTCTTATTTTCTACAGGGCAATCTGGACCTTGCCAGGCTGGATAATTTCACGATCAAGCAAAACCAGAATAAAATTACAGCCGAATTGAATGCCGCCCATGCCGAGCTCGCGACCTTGTTGGCGGACAAGCGAATGGATACCGAAATTGCCGGATTATCGAGAGAAGTCAGTGCCAGGAAAAAGGTACTCGCCTTTGTCAGTGCGAATCAGTTCGGTTCGGGCCAGGGATTTTCATCCTACTTGCTAGCTTTATCCAATATGCATGTCGATAACGTCTGGTTAAACGAAATATCGCTGGCTGATAATTTTCTCAAGATTCGTGGCAGCGCACTCAGCGCAGACCTGGTGCCACTATATTTCGGGCAATTTAGTCAAGAGTCGGTATTTCAGGGAAACCGATTTAATGTATTTCAGCTCGACCGCGATGAGGCTACAGACTGGAAAGTAGATTTCGAAATCGCCACAGAGGAGTCGCTCGATGAGTAGTGATTCCAATTCGTCTGCCGCAAGATTTAATGCCTTGAGTCTCAGGGAGCGGTTTCTGTTTGGTACTACCATTCTGGTCGTACTTTCGCTTGGCTGGTGGAATTTTTTCGCCAAACCGGTAATGCTCGAAACAGCTAACCTGGTCGCGGAAAATACCAGAATCGGAATTGAGGTCAATCAAACTCGGGCCGAGATAAAAACCATACGCAATACCATCGCAGCCGGCGTAAACAGGGAAAAAGAAGTTAAGCTGGTCCAGCTTACGCGAGCGCTTGAGGCAGTAGAAGAGCGGTTGCGATTGAAAACCATAGAATTGATAGACCCGGAGAAGATGTTTCAACTGATGAGCCAGCTAATTTACCGGGATTCCGGGCTAAAATTACTCAGCCTGAAAAGACGCGAGGTAAAACCGGCCATTACTTTGAGCGAAGAACAACAGGAAGACGCGGATATTTACCGACATGTACTCGAAGTCAAATTTTCCGGCAAGTTTAGAGATATATTAATATATATGCAGTCATTGGAGGCCCTCGACTGGAAGTTAATCTGGGATGAAATCGAAATTGTCAGCAACGAGTATCCGCTAATCACGGTGAAAGTAGTGATATCGACGCTAAGCACGCGCAAGGAGTGGGTCGGTGTTTAAGAGATTAATTAAAAATCACAAGTGCCCTGATGTTAGCGTTTGCTATCTGTTGAAGCTGCACTCGCACGCAAAGTCTTGCGGTCGAACTCCGGCTGACAGGCCTGCCTGTCGTTTACCCGCGCGACGATTAAATGATCCTGTGAAAAATTCACTTTTTTTGCAAACTCCTTCTATACTTTTAGGTGTTCTAATACTTCAAATTTTGCTTTTTCCACTTGCTATGGTTCAGGCCGGGGAGATCAGGGACCCTATGCAGCCACCAGCATTTGCATTGAAGAAATTTCAACAGGCCAAATACAAAAACAGGGCCAGGCCGGTTAACACCGGGGTGAAGGTGAAAAGGCCTGCGGTCAAACCTTTAAAACTGACTTCTATCCTGTATTCGCCTACCCGGAAAATTGCAATTATCGATGATCAAATGCTGTCTGTCGGCGGCACTATCAGGGGAGCGAGGGTGGTTAAAATAAACAAACATAGCGCACGGCTGGTGCGCAAAGGCAAGGTCATTAATCTTCGGCTGCCGGATGAAATAATTGGCATAAAAAAGACCCTGGCAGAGAGTAAAATATGACCAGATTCCCTTTCCTTCTACTTTTCCTCTCGTTTTTCCTGCTGTCCTGTGCACCGAAGCATGTGGTCGAGAATAACAGTAAAACCACACAAAGTATTACTGATGCAATGGCAGAGGCCGGGGAAACAGTCATCGCAGATGTGGAAATGCCCTCGGGCGATTTTCTTGATGAGCTATTGTCAGACAGTGGTGTGGGGGTTCCCGGCCTGATCGAAGATATTAAGCAGGAAGCCGTCTTCGACATGTCAGTCTCCAATGCACCGGCCAGGCTATTTTTCATGAGCCTGGTGAAAGATACCGATATCAACATGGTAGTTCATCCCAGTGTCGAAGGCGAAATATCACTGGATTTAAAGAGTGTTACCGTGGGTGAGGTAATGGACTTGACCCGTGAAGTTTACGGCTATGAGTACAACGAGTCTCCGGGTGGATATCTGGTGTTGCCGGCCCGTATTCAGTCGAAAATATTTGCCGTCAATTACCTCAATATCAGCCGCAAGGGCGAGTCGATCATGACCGTAAACTCGGGGCAGATCAGCAATACCGAAACCCTGAGTAATTCCGGTGAGGGTAGTTCGTCTACCAGTACAACATCGAATGACAGCCAATCCAGCAGCATCAATACGACTATCGTATCCGATTTCTGGAGCGATTTACGCCAAACGGTGGTATCTATCGTTGGCAATGGTGGGGGGCGTTCGGTTGTGGTAGATCGCCATGCTGGCCTGGTAATCGTTCGCGCCATGCCCGGCGAGCTGCGTGATGTCGCAACCTATCTGAATGACGCTCAGGACAGCCTGCAACGTCAGGTCATTCTTGAAACCAAGATTATCGAGGTCAGGCTGAATGACGGTTTCCAGGCCGGAATCGATTGGGCGGCCCTGTCAAGCAATGGAAATGTGCTGGCGGCTACCACCGGAATCGTCAATGGTAGAAACATCATACTGGACAGTTTTAACGATCTGGACTTAAGTGAAAATACCGATGTTACCAATCTGTTTGCGCTGGGCACCCGCTCGGGTAATTTTGCCGCGCTGATTCGATTGCTGAGCACCCAGGGCGAAGTACAGGTCCTTTCAAGTCCGCGCGTGTCTACCGTTAACAATCAAAAAGCAGTCATCAAGGTTGGTTCAGATGAATTCTTCGTCACCGATATTTCCTCTGATTCGGTTTCGAATGTATCGGGTACTACAACCAGTCCGGATATCACCCTGACACCATTCTTCTCAGGTATCGCGTTAGATGTGACCCCGCAGATCAGTAAAGACGACGAAGTAATTTTGCACATCCACCCGAGTATTAGTGAGGTGGTTGACCAGACCAAGGAAATTACCCTGGGTTCCGAAACACTGCAACTACCGCTGGCATTCAGTACGGTTCGCGAGGCAGATTCTGTTGTGCGGGCGATCAATGGGCAGGTCGTAGTGATCGGTGGGCTAATGCAAAACATCAGCAGCAAGGATGATGCCGGTCTGCCGGGGGTAAGTGATGTCCCGGCACTTGGCGCATTGTTCAAGCAGCAAAGTAACCGCAACAATCGTAGTGAGCTTGTCATTCTACTGAGACCGATAGTGGTCGGTAGTAACAAAACCTGGTCAAATTATATCAAGGACAGCGCCGGTAGAATGAAGAAGCTCAAATACGTCAATTCTGAAGGTGAATAATGTACGAGCAATATTATGGTTTGTCTGAGAAGCCCTTTAGCCTGACACCCGACACCGAATTTTTTTACCAGAGCTTCACCCACCGCGAGGCGCTCAATGTCCTGATGGTTGCGATTAAGGCGGGCGATGGTTTCATCAAGGTTACCGGCGAGGTGGGTACCGGTAAAACACTGGTTTGCCGCAAGTTACTCGAAGCACTGGATGAGCAATACAATACAGTTTACATCCCCAACCCCTATATGAGCTGCGATGCCTTATTGAATGCAGTAATAGTAGAAATGGGTATAGTCGATAATCTGGAAGGTGAAAACTATCTCGCCTGCATCAATCAATATCTGATCGAATCGGCTCGACAGGCAAAAAAGACTGTCATTATTCTGGATGAGGCACAATCTTTACCCGAAGAAAGCCTGGAAGCAATTCGCCTGCTTAGTAATCTGGAAACTGAGAAAAACAAGCTCGTGCAAATCGTTCTTTTCGGCCAACCCGAACTGGATGCGAAACTGGCTAAGAGCTCTATTCGGCAATTACAGCAGCGAATCATGCACGCCTACCAGTTGAAGCCGTTAAATCAACCTTCAATCCGTTCCTACATTCAGCATCGAGTTAAATCAGCGGGATATATTGGGCCGGAGCTATTCGATCAGGAAGCTCAAAAACTTCTGTTCAAGATAAGCCATGGCGTACCGCGCGTGATTAATGTGTTGTGCAACAAGGCGATGATGCTGTCCTACGCGAGCGGTGAATTCCATGTCCAGAAAAAGCATATTGAAGCTGCGGCTCTCGACAGCAAGGCTAGTGTACCTGCTCGATTGAGTCTAAACAGGGGTAACTTCGGGTTTCAATATACCATGCTCGGAATACTGCTGGTTGCCGTATTGATGATGGGCCTGACTCAGTGAGCGTGATCAACAATATGCTGAAAGACCTGGAGATCCGGTCTAGTCAGTTTACGCCGATCGAGATCGCGACGGTCGGACCGGCGGTGACGCATAAGCCTGGGCATAGCAATACCATGACGGTCACGCTGGTAATGCTTTTGCTGGCAGCCGGTCTGACGTTTCTTTATTTTCAATTCCCGTATTACGGTGGGAACCCGGTAATTCCGGCCAGACCAATTGCGGACGTGGTAGCAGTACCTGCTGTTTTGGCTCCGGTGGAGCCACCAGTTGAACCATTAGCAGCCCCTGTCAATCAGATCATCGGGCTCCAGATCAGGGAGACAGCCGATAATTTGAGCCTCCAGTTTTCGTTGCGAGGAAAAGTAATTTCTTACCTGAAAGAGCGCAGTAAAAATAAATTTGTCTACCACCTGAAAGATATTCAAAGTGAAATTATTGCGCCAAAAATCCGAAACAACCGCTGGATCGAACAACTATCGATTACACCACGTGATCAGGGTGTCGATATTATTTTTCGCACCACGCCCAGCGTGCTGATCGAAACCCGTGAGCAGCGGCAGAATAGTGAGTCGATCTGGTCCATAAAGTTGATGAAAGCACCGCAGCCCGTTGCTATGGCTCGCCCGGTTGAGACCCCGCTCAAAGCAGTTGCGGCACCGGTGCCTAAAAACACGATAGAGGCCGGTGTTTCCAGTCCAGAAATAGAGGCCAGACCTACGCTACCGGCTGCTGGGATCAAGCAAGACCAGGTAGTCAAGCTTGATATAAAATCTTCAAATCCGAAACCAGACGCAGAGGAACTACTACAACAGGCTGTTAATCTAATTACAAAACGCCGCTGGCGAGAAGCAGAAGCCCTGTTAAAGGGATTGATAAATGGTCCACAGGATATGGCTGCAAGAACACAGTTACTCGGCATTTATGGTCGACAGGGGCAGGCGGGCCGACATGCAGCAATGGCGCGTGAGTCGATACAACGCTACCCGCAACAATCGTTATTCAAGACGGAATATGCGCGCGCCCTTTTTAAACGTAAAGCTTATCAGCCTGCTATCAAGCTACTGCAAAACATCGGCAATGCCGATGCGACCCAATTAGCCCTGCTTGCTGCGAGCTATCAGCGACTCGATCAACACCAACAGGCGATTCGCTATTACAAACAATCGCTCGACAAGAACGGAAAACAGGCGAGAGCCTGGATTGGTCTCGGCATATCTCAGGAGCAATTGGTGCAGTTGAAGAATGCATTACAATCCTATCAAATGGCCACCCTGGTTGGTGATATAAACACCCGGTTAGAGACTTTTGTCAGGGAGCGGACAAGGCAGCTTAAGCGGACCCTGAACTGATGGGTGCCTCTAGAAAAGCACCACCCTCGCGAAAAAACATCTATTTTCCGGGAGCCCCAGATGGCATTTGCTAAAAAGGTTCGGCTCGGCGCCCTGCTCATCGAAAAAGGCCTGATCACAGACGATCAATTGCAAACAGCATTGAGCGAACAGAAAAAACTTGGGCGCAAAATTGGTGCTACCCTGATCGAACTCGGCATGATCGACCACCACAGTTTGCTCGAATCGCTGGCCAGTCAGCTCGGGATTCCCCTGATTGATCTGAATAACTACAACTATAGCGATGCCGCCGCCAAGTTATTGCCCGAGACCGTGGCACGGCGTTATCGAGCTATAGTGCTCGAAGATCGAGCCGACGATTTCCTGGTTGGCATGGCCGATCCTGCCGATATTTATGCGCTCGATGAGATTCAGGACAAGCTAAGCAAGCCGGTGAGCCTGGCTATCGTCGACGAAGCGGCCCTGCTGGAGAATTTTGACCTGGTCTACCGGCGTACCGAGGAGATCAGTGCGCTGGCCGAGGAACTGGGTCAGGACCTGGCAAAGGGTGGTATCGATCTCAGCGATTTACTACAGGCCGAGATGACCGATGCACCGGTGGCAAAGTTGTTGCAGTCTATTTTTGAAGACGCGGTCCAAATTGGCGCTTCAGATATTCATATAGAACCTGACAAGGACGTTATTCGAGTGCGCCAGCGTATCGATGGTGTGCTCTACGAACAGGTGATGAAAGAGAAACAGATTGCGCCGGCCGTGGTGGTGCGTCTGAAGCTGATGTCGAACCTGAATATTTCGGAAAAGCGCCTGCCCCAGGATGGACGATTCAACATGATAGTGAATAAACGTGATATCGACGTTCGTTTATCGACCATGCCTGTGCAGTACGGCGAATCGGTGGTGATGCGGTTGCTCGACCAGACCAGGGGCGCACTGGACATTAAAGGGCTCGGTATGCCGGCAAACATACTGCGGCGCTTTCGCAAAAACCTCCATCTGCCCAATGGCATGATCCTGGTGACCGGACCTACCGGCAGTGGTAAAACGACTTCGCTCTATGCTGCCTTAAAGGAACTCAACAAGGCCGAGTCTAAAATCATTACCGTGGAAGACCCGGTGGAATATCGGCTCGAACGCATCAACCAGGTGCAGGTCAATCCTCGAATCGGAATAAACTTTGCCAGTGTTCTAAGAACCGCGCTGCGCCAGGATCCCGATGTCATCATGGTCGGTGAGATGCGCGATACTGAAACGGTCGAAATAGGAATCAGCGCGGCGATGACCGGTCACCTGGTGTTATCGACCTTGCACACCAATGATACGGTTTCCACCGCGACTCGACTCATCGACATGGGCATCGAAGGCTACCTGTTGGCAACAACCTTACGTACTATTATCGCGCAACGCCTGGTGCGAAAAGTCTGCACAAGCTGTGCCGAGGACTATACCCCGGACAGTTTCGAGGCAGGCTGGTTACAGAAGGCGTTGGGCGTTGATGTTTCCGCGCACCAGTACAAATTAGGACGCGGCTGCAAGCAGTGCGGAACCACCGGGTATCATGGTCGAATGGGTGTATTCGAACTACTCGATATGAATGACGACCTGGCCGAGGCGTTACGCAACAACGATTCACAAGGGTTTGTGGATGCTGCAGCCAGGGCTCCCGGGTACGAGCCCCTGGTAAGCGTGGCGCATCAACACGCGAGTAACGGGCTGACCAGTATCGGTGAAATATTGCGCCTCGCCGGGCAGGTGCGTGACGATGTGCTGGACGAGCCTTTGCTTTCAGCGGATACGGGGTAATCATGCCGAACTACACCTATACCGGCAGGGGTAGCAACGGACAGCTAATCGATGGCGAAATCGAAGGATCGAATAATTCGGCCGTTGCCGGCTTGCTAATGGATCGTGGGGTTACGCCGATAAATATCGTCGAGAAAAAAGCCCAGATCGATCTCATCGATATGCTTAACGAAAAATTCGATCTTTATAAAATCAGCATCGAAGAGCAACTTATGTTCACGCGCCAGATGGGTGGGTTGCTCAGGGCCGGCATCCCAATAACCCGCGCAATTGCGGGAATTTTCGAATCGATCGAAAACCCGTTACTGGTCAAGGCGTTGCGCGATATCCAGGATCAACTCGAGTCGGGACGCAGCCTGTCGATCGCCTGTGCAAGGCACCCGAAGGTTTTTTCCAACCTGTATATCAGTATGCTACAGGTTGGCGAAAGTACCGGACGGCTAGACCAGGCTTTTGATCAGATGTCGGAATATATCGACCGCAACCGCCGAATTGCCAGTAATATCGGGACTGCATTGCGATATCCAGCTACGGTTCTGATAGCAATCGTGATCGCGATGGCGATAGTCAATTTATTCGTGATTCCCAAATTTGCCGCTTTTTTTGAGGCAAACCAGCTCGAACTACCCTGGCAAACGCTATTTTTACTCAACACGTCGAATTTCTTTGTCAATTACTGGATGTATATGGCGGTATTGATGATAGGGGGCGCCCTCGGGTTCAGGCACTATATCAATACAGATGAAGGAAAATTCAAGTGGCATAAATTCATTATTAATGTACCTGTAGTTGGGAGCATTTTACACCGTGCTTTCATGGCGCGATTCGCGCGTTCATTTGCGATGGCCTACAGTGCTGGAGTGCCGATTGTGCAGGCGATGGGCGTCATCTCGCGTTCTATCGGTAACGAATACATCTCATGGCATGTCAATGGTATGCGCGAAGGCATAGAGCACGGCGAGTCACTCACGCGGGCCGCGCAAAATACCGGCATGTTCACGCCGGTGGTAATGCAAATGTTCGCGGTCGGTGAAGAGGCCGGAAACCTCGAAGAAATGATGGTGTTTATCGCCGATTTTTACGAAGAAGAAGTCGACTACGACGTAAAAAATCTATCCGACAAGATCGAACCGCTCATCTATGTGGCAATGGGTGCGATGGTATTGGTACTTGCGCTGGGTATATTTGTGCCGATGTGGGATATTTCACAACTCGCGAATCGATGAAACAGATAAGCGTCCCCCCCGGGGCTTTAAAATTCAGGTTGGTAATGACGATAATCCTGGTGATTATCTTGATCCTGGTATTTTTTAACTATACCAGCCGAATTTCCGTCGCAATCGAAAAGACCTCCATTCAGCAAACCAAAAATATTATAAACAGCACCCTGATGGTAGTATTTGCCAGTTATGCGGTGAAAGGTGAACTTGAGCACCTGAATGAGCTGATTGGTAGCAATCCTTTCAGGTATCTTGAATCCTACAGCCAATTACCGGTAACCTATCGGGGTGATGTCGGTGTTGATAAATCGGGCGATAAAACATGGGGATGGTATTACGATAAGGCGAAGGGCGTAACTATCTACAAACCCTTATACGATGGTCAGGATTATTATTTCAGGATTGAACTGGACTATCGTGATGTAGACGGATCGGGCCGGTTTGAACCGGCCATTGATCAATATCGGCGCCTGAGCTTCAGGCAACTACCACGGCAGTGAGGAGATGCCGTGCCGTGGTAGGCCCTAAATATTAAAGAATACAAAGTACAACGGCAGTTGCTGGCACCCCACCGTCGCTAACAGTGCAGGAAAGAGTGGCAGGGGAGCCACCGGAACAATCGGTTGATCCCGTAAAGATGTAACCAGCAGGTTTAATGGCCATTACAGCCGTTGCCGCATCTTCACAATTCTGCGCAGCACCGTCGATTGCAGAGCCTCCTCCGTTCAGGGATCTGGTTGCAAAGTTAATTGAAGAGCCCGAAGACAGTTCCGACGCTACGCCCTCGTTAGCGGCATCTTGCGCATCGGCAGACAGGTCCTGGAACCTGGCAAGTGCAGTGACGCCAAGAATGCCCAGCAGGACGATGACTACGACTAATTCGATCAGGGTAAAACCCTTTTGTGCTTTTTGCATGTTAATAACTCCTCAACAATGAAGGTTTAGTGGTTAAGCTTAATAATTACTAGGCAACTTAAAGTAATCTACTAAAATAATAGTACAACTAAATGAATTGTGTGAAATTTCATGATCAAAAAATCACGGCAATTGTGACCGGTTACACATGACTATAGTCAACAAAAATAAATCTTCAGGATTTTCGATATTTGAGCTGGTAATCGTCATAGTGCTGCTCGGTATAATGTCGGTGTATGCGCTCAGTAGTTTCTTCGACCAGGATGAAATTGCCGCCAGGGGGATTTTTGATGATACCGTCAACGCGGTTCGATTTGCCCAGAAGCTGGCTATCAGTACCGGCTGTGACGTACGGGTGGCAACCGTTGCAACTGGATATACACTGCTTCAAAACTCAACCTGTACTGCAAACGATTTCACCAACCCGGTGGTGAATCCCGCTAATCGCGGTAACAATTATCAAAACCTGAATGTTCCCGGCGGCTTCACTCTTGCTCCGACCACTGCAATCACTTTTAATGCCCGCGGCATACCGGACTCTGGTAGCGATGTTGCCTTTACCATAACCGACGGGGTCACCACCTACAGTTTCAATGTCGATGGCCAGACCGGACTGGTGTGGTAAATGTCTATAACCAGCAAAAAAGCAGCACTTTCCGGCTTTACTTTACTGGAACTAATTACCACGGTAGTCGTGATTGCAGTCGCGGCACCGACCCTGATGAGCATTTTCAGCACTACTATCCAGACCAGCGCGGACCCGATGTTTCAGCACCAGGCGCTGTCGATTGCGGAAGCCTATATGGAAGAAATACTACTCAAGGATTTTGCTATCGGACCCGAAACGACACGGGCCAGTTTCGACGATGTTCGGGACTACAACGGGTTGACCGATGTTGGAGCAAGAGACCAGGCTAATAATTTGATTGCAGGGCTGAATGCTTACACGATCTCGGTGACGGTTGCTAACGATGCCCTGAATGGTATCGCTGCTGCCGATTCATTACGTATCGACTTAACCGTCAGCCACGCGATGATCGACGATATTCTGCTTAGTGGCTACCGGGTAAACTACTGATGGGTTCTCGACCAGGGCAGGCAGGATTTTCTCTGTTCGAGCTGATACTGGTGATTGTCTTACTCGGCGTCATGGCCGGCGGTGCGGGATTATTGATAACGACCCCGGTGGATGCCTACAATGACCAGGTAAGGCGACAACTTCTGGTTGACCAGGCTGAAATGGCGTTGCGTCAAATTGCGCGCGATGTGCGCAGGGCGTTACCCAACAGCATTCGCACCACTGCCGTCGGTGCCGGGTGGGCACTGGAAATGGTAAATACGATTGATGGCGCCCGATATCGGGATGAAATCGGTGGTGTATATTCCGCAAATACCGATATCCTGGAATTTAGCAGCGCTGACACCGAGTTTAATTTTCTCGGCCAGCTGAATTTTACGCCCCCGTTGGTGCTTGGTGCAAA
>Ga0255050_10000022_pt1 | contig 34783 bp, 25 predicted proteins | sample JV7_2_5_MG_FD_181714 | JGI IMG/M metagenome (GOLD analysis project Ga0255050, IMG submission 181714) | Seawater microbial communities from Jervis Inlet, British Columbia, Canada - JV7_2_5 | ecosystem: Environmental > Aquatic > Marine > Inlet | place: Canada: British Columbia | collected 2016-10-06
TTTTTTCACCCAGCCAGTCATTTAGCCGCAGGATTTGCCCGCATAGCTCGAGTTCATAAAGCACCGTTTCTTCGTGTCGGCTATGCATTTTGTGCAAGTTGCCCCGGTACCTCACAGTTTTTTACCATCCAGTCGATACACTGATTCGTTCAGGACTGTTAAACCCTGTTCGCGCCAGCGTGGCCTCTCATCGAGCACATCATTTTGTTCCAGCCTGTTGATGGAATATTCAGCCTCATAGTAATGCCCGATTTCCGTTTCAGGAACAGCATATGGTGGGCCTTTCATTTGAGCCTGATCGTAATCCAGGGTTATCAAAAGTTGATCCGTGCATTGTGGAATGATAGATAGCATATGAGCACAGTATCGATCCCGGTTCGCGGCGTCGATCGCTATCAACGCAGCGCGGTCGTAAACCATTTTACAGTCCGATAAATCCTGCGCCTGTAACTCAAAATAATCGCCCTGGATCAGGCTGATATTGTCACTTCTACGTAATATGAATCGATCAGATTCAGATTGCTGGTATTTTAAGCTGTGTTCGGAAAAAAATGATTCGATTGCAATTTCAGAAATCTCTATTCCGACAACCTTAAATCCCTGCTGTGCAAGCCAGGCGATATCGTGAGCCTTACCACACAGGGGCAGAAAAATTGTGTCGCCCGGATCCAGGTTAAACAGGGGCAGATATCGGAAAAGATAGAGATTAACCGAGGGCTCGTGGAAACCAATTCGGTTTTGTTTCCATCGATCCCGCCATTGATCAGGATGCATAGGAACCGGTAAAGAAAAATTATACCTTAACCTTTTCGGTGTCAACATTCATTGATTTTGAACTGTAATCGGGTAACTATGTCCCGTTTATTATTTCCAAGGTCTCTATTAGAGTGCCTTTAAGGCTTGTAATTTTTTGCGGCAGGCATTTGCTCCTGCAATACCTGCATACATGCCATCCATGGCAATAAGGGCAAGGAGCATATGTACAGGATGTACTGTATGCCGATTTCGCCTAAAGCGCCTACTTTTGGTGCAGGAGCAAAAATCGGCAACGCAGTCATCGCGGAAAGTGCAGGCTTTAAAGGCACTCTACAAGCGGACCTTGACACAATTGCGCCCATTCTTCTTGGCCACAAACAATGCCATATCAGCTCGTTTCAACATCGAATTATAATTACCGGTTTCGTCGGTCATCGCCGCAACACCGATGCTCAGCGTAGCACTCTTTTCTCCAAAATCTGTTTTATACAGCGTTTTCGCTACTGTCTTTCGAATTTTCTCGGCAAGCTTCTCTGCCGCGTTCATGTCGACTTCGGGCGTCAATACACTGAGTCCATTTTGACCATAACGCCCCAGGGTGTCTTTCGCTTTATCGATATTGGAAAATATATATTTAACTATAGTGGCAAAAACGCGGTAAGCGACCTGATCCCCATCCTGTTCGCGCAACTTTGATAAGCCATCGACTTCGATAATCAGAATAGAGAGAGGATCGCCTTCCAAAGCTGCAGTCTGGTACTTTTCCCTTCCAATCTTGTCGGAATTTTCACGACTCAGCAAAGTAATAGTCTTCTTTACCGAAGATTTACCCTTGCCGTCTTTTCCCGCACCGCCACCTGATTCTGCCGAGGCATTGGTATCGATAAAACTTTGATCTGTCATCTCCATATCTGTCGACTGGGTGGTAGACAATTTGGAGGTCACCGTGACATCACTACCACGCTGCGACGGTAATGGGGAGCTAGCGGGCGCGGGGGCCAGAGACGGGCTATCCAATACGACAGAGGAATTTCTGGTAGTTCGTTTATAAATTAACATGGCCTGTGCAGCAATACTGACACTAGCAACCATATCCAGATCATTAAACGGTTCCGTTGACCGACGTAAACTAATGATTCCTATCAAGTTCGAGTCACTAATAACAGGCACATCCAGCCGATAGGACACGGGCCGTTTTTTTACCATGCCGAAAAACCCCTTAACATCTTCCTGCTCTGCACTAATGGTTGCTTGCCGGGTTTGAGTGAGTTTACTCACCACATCTTCCGACCACAGGGTTTTGTCCTCGTTTTCGAACAAGGCGCCCTCAATCTTGTCCGCAATCGGTTTGGGGCCTTGTCCCTCGAGTGAAGTAAGAATATAGGATTCGAATTCGATGACCGATTCGAGATGTTTTTTCAGCAATCCGATTACTTCGCTGAAATCCACAATACCACTCAGGGCCATATCAAGATCAATCAGGGTAAACGCCCAGGTTTCCTGTCGATTAGCCATATCCTGATTAATATCGGCCTGCAAAAATAGCAGCCTGCGATGGCGCTCAAGTATGTAGGAAAGATAAGCACCGATGAACGCGGCCGAGAGCAGAAGAACTGCGACTATATTAATCCAGAATATGGATACCTTGGTGATATGCATTGTGTATAAAAAAACACTCGCCATTACCAGAGTAACCAGGGTGGTTATTGGAAAGCGGATGACATTCAGGCTTCCCATCAGGATAATCAACAATGACATTTCAAGCGCGTGGTAGGCACTATATTTTTGTAGATAAACAGCGACTATGACAAAACCCATGCAGGCAATGCCATTGATAATTAGCCTTAAATTGGGCCAGTAAGGGTTCCGTACCCATTGACTGACAAACAAGTTACCTAATGCCAGCCCCGCAACAACAACATATCCGTACATTGGGATTAAATTTTCCCTGCCAAAGGCCTTATGCTCAAGGAATGCAAAGGCCAGGCTGAGAAATGACAGGATACCAAAAGCGAAGACGCTGGCACTGCGGCCCCGGGAATGCTGCCCAATCCGATACTTGTTCTCCATTGCACTATTCTGGTAATGGATTCGAATCGATTTTTTATATCGGGTGATTAAATCCTGCGACACTACACTGTTACCTTTTGAGGTTTAAATCAGCACGATTACTGAATCAATGGAGACGCCCTGCAAGGGCGGCACCAGGGTAAATATATCCTGATCGAATTCACCAAAAAACAACTTTTTAGTCGAAGGTCTTGTTTGCAGTTTCGATCCACTCATTGAGCGCTGGAATTCTCCATTCAGTCCACTTATTTTGAGTATTAAACTATGCCAGGGTTTTAAACTTTTACTGTTTGCCGAAAAGTCAGATCCTGCACAATGATTATAGTGGATTTTCATTATTTACAATGACTAATGTAATTTTGTTCATGGTTCAATTTAAGTTATATTATGACGATCGGGTGACAGCTATTACCTGTTTAAAACTCACCGAATAGCGGTCAATAATTTTCATATTTCCTGCTGAGAAGATATTGCAAAATATCGTTAACGCTAACTACTTGCCGAAGACTATTTAATGATACAACTGTTATTTCAACACCAATATGCACTGTTCATATTAATTATGATCGCGTTAATTATCTCGCTGACCTTTCATGAATACGGACACGCAATCGTGGCAAAATTATACGGTGACGATACCGCGCAAAAAGCCGGTCGGCTGACGCTGAATCCAGTCGCACATATTGACGCCACCGGATTGCTGATGGTGGTCCTGGTCGGCTTCGGTTATGCCAAACCAGTGCCAACCAATCCCGCCAAATTCAGCTCACGTTGGGCTACCCTGTGGGTCTCTGCAGCTGGCCCGGGGATGAATTTGCTGGTTGCGATTATTACCATTAATCTTTACGGCCTGGGGTTAGAGGCGGGGTGGGCACTTTTTGAGGGCCAGGGCCCACAATTCTTTTTCATTTTCCTGGCCAAGATCAACCTTTTGTTAATGCTGTTCAACCTGATACCGATTGGTCCTTTGGATGGCCATTACATACTGCCCTATTTCCTGCCCCGGTCCCTGGCCCAGCGGTATCTTTATTACAATCAACGTTACGGTGTTTACGCCCTGTTCGCAATAATCGCACTGAGTCTAATCGGTGTTCCGATACTTACAACGGTATTGAGTATTGGAAATTCACTTTTACCGGCTATTGTCTTTGTCTGAGTAAACTTGCCTCCCAAGGGCGTCCCTAAAAATAGTAATTTTTAGAGATGCCTTTAATGGAATGCGCGCGGCTTTACTAACTCCACTGCAGTTTCTATTTGCGTTTCGCCCTGCTGGTGGCGTTTACGCATCGGTAGCAGGCTGGCACCGGTTTTCGCATCGAACACGCGTTTTACCAGGATCGAATGCGATTCGTTTACGCGCTGTAGTTTGCCGACTATGCAAAGATAAGGCTGGTGGTCGATCGCGCGGTAAAACCTGGTATAAACCTGCGGTGTAAATGCCAGATTGAAAAACCCTTTCTCGTCTTCGAGGGTGACAAACACCATGCCTTTTGCCGAGCCGGGGGATTGCTTGACCAGCACCATGCCAAATACAAATACATCCGTATCGGCTTCCAGGGCATTTAAATCGCTCGAAAGCGTAAATTTTTGTAATGCCACTTTAAATGGCCACTGTTGTTGTTTGATCACCGCAACCGGATGATCGGCGAGGCTGGTTTTAAACGCTTTAAAATCTTTCTGAATTCGCTCTAGCGACTGCTCTGTCTGCCAGCTGATAGACCTTTCCTGGTCATCCAGCATTGGGTAAAAAGGTGCGGCCTCGGCCTTCCAGATCGCATCGGAGCGATCGCGTCCCAGTTCATTAAACACATCACTGGCTGCCAGTGCAGTCAAATCATCGCGGGCTAACTGGTTGCTGCCGACAAAATGTTCAAAACTGTCCCAACGCCCAAGCCGTGATCGAACCTGGAGAAATGCCTCGACACTGGCCTGTGGCAAACCATTCACCAGTCGAAATCCCAGTCGGATGGCATAGTCCTGTTTGCTCGCCGGTTTTTCGAGCACGTGATCCCAGTGCGAATGATTCAATGACAGTGGCAATAGGCTTACCCCCTCGCGCTTTGCACTTTGCAACAATGCATGTGGTGAATAAAATCCCATCGGCTGCGAATTCAGCACCGATATATAAAATGCTGCCGGGTAATGGCACTTCAGGTAACAGGAGGCATAGGCAATCAGTGAAAATGAAACCGCGTGCGATTCGGGAAATCCATACTCGGCAAAGCCCTTCATCTGCCCGAGTATCTGCTCGGCAAATTCGGGCTTGATACCATTTTCCTGCATGCCGGTTTCAAGCTTTTGTAATAATGGAAGCAGGTCACGATTGAAATCCTTGATACCCCATGCACCAATTTTCTTGCGTAATTCATTCGCCTCACCCGGCGTAAAATTACCCACCGCAATGGCGATGCGCATCGCCTGTTCCTGAAATATGGCAATGCCGAGCGTGCGAGATAGTATCGGCCGCAATCGTTCATCCGGGTAGGTTATCGCTTCGAGTCCTTCACGTCTTGCCAGGTAAGGGTGTATCACCTTGCCCTGTATCGGGCCTGGCCGGATGATCGCCACTTCGATCACCAGGTCATAAAAGCACGCCGGTTTGAGTCGAGGCAGCATCGACATCTGCGCACGCGACTCGATTTGAAAGGTGCCGACCGTATCGGCCTTCTGAATCATTTGATAGGTCGGTTTATCGTCATCCGGAATACCATTCAGGCTCAGGGTACGATGATAATAAAGCTCGACATAGTCAAAACATTTCCGGATAGCACTCAACATGCCGAGACTCAATACATCGATCTTGAAAAAGCCAAGCGCCTCGATATCTTCCTTGCACCACTGAATTACGCTTCGCCCCTCCATGGTTGCCGGTTCCTGCGGTAGCAGGCAATCGAGCGGTTTATCGGCGAGTATGAAACCGCCCGAATGGATACCCAGGTGACGGGGAAATCCATGCAGCTTATCGCTTAATTGCATCCAGTGTTTCCAGTTTATTTTTTTATCCTTCGGGTTTTGCTGTTCGTAATCGTTTTTTAAGGCTGCGACGATATTTTCGGTGCCGGCGCCACGGTAGTAACGACTGCTCGCGATCTTCGACATCTGGTTCAGCAGAACTTCGCTGACTCCGAGAACCTTGCCCACCGCGCGAAGCGCACCCTTACCACGAAATGTCACTACATTGGCCACCATCGCCGCCCGCTCACGACCATAGCAGGCGTAGATGTATTGAATCACCTCTTCGCGTCGCTCGTGTTCGAAATCGACATCGATATCGGGTGGGTCGCCACGCTCCATACTGACAAAGCGCTCGAACAGCAGGTTGAATTGATCGGGATTGACCGAGGTAATCCCGAGTACATAACACACGGTCGAATTTGCCGCCGAACCCCGCCCCTGGCAGAGTATCTGCTGTTGCCTGGCCCAGCGCACGATATCCCAGACCGTGAGAAAATAATCGGCAAAGTCAAGTTGCTCGATCAACACCAGCTCATGCGCAATTTGATCCAGTACCTTCGCTGGGGGATGTTGATCGAAACGATCCTGTGCACCCTGGTAAGCCAGTTCGCACAGGTAGGACTGTGCAGTGTGCCGGTCGGGAATCATTTCCTTCGGATAGTGATAACTCAACTGGTCGAGGTCGAATGTGCAGGATCGGTTTAACTCCGCCGATAGCGCCAGGGAACGTGCATAATCGGGTATGCGAGCAAACAACCGATGCAGTTCAGATTGATTGTGCAGGCATCGTTCACTGTTTGGAAACAAATGTTGTTTACAATCATCAAAAACGGCGTTGTTACGAATCGCCTGCAATAAATCACTGATACATTTTTGTGCGCGGTCGTGGAAAAACACGTCCTGGCTCAACAGGATTTCAATACGGTACCGCTTCGCCAATGCCAGGCTCGATTTAATCCAGCGATCTTCCGCGGGGTGGAGATGACGGCTGATCGCGAGATAAAAATCACCCGCAAACAGGGCCTGCAGCTCCTGGTAATGCAGACTGGGATTTTGACTGCGGATATTGCCGCGCATCGGTTGAATCGCAAATAAACCGGACACATCACTATCGAGTAGATGCTGCAGCGGTATATGGGCACCATCCTTGCCTTCGCGATGCGCATAACTCAGCAGCTTGTTGAGATTGGTATAACCAGCCTGGTCCCGCGCCACCAGTACCAGTGTATCCTGCAACAGTACTGGCAAATCATGGTCGCGCTGAAAATGGATTTCAGCACCATAATTCAACTTTAAACCTTGATGCTGACCCTGTTTTTTCAGATAGTCGAGTTCACGGTAACAACGTGCAAGCCCATAGGCACCGTCAAAATCGTTAATACAGAGTGAACCGTACCCGAGTTCGTTAGCCCGTGTAACCAGGTCAACCGGATGTGATGCCCCCTGCAAAAAGCTGAAGTTGGTTTTGCACAGCCATTCGTTGAAACCGGCAAAATAACTTTCCCCTCTACCCATGAGTCATTAGATTTGAATTAAAGTGCCTCTAAAAATGTGATTTTTTTGTGACAGGCTTTTGCTCCTGCAAAGCCTGCATACATGCCATCCATGGCAATAAGAGCAAGTGATCAGCACGGAACTTATGTACAGGATGTACGGTATGCCGATTTTGCAGGAGCAAAAATCGGTGACGCAGCTATCGCAGAAAAAGCGCATTTTTAGAGGTGCTTTACCAATACTCCCCCTGCTTGAACCACTTCCCATCATAATCACGGTACACCCAACTCGCCCGACCCTGCCTGTCTTTGAGCAAAAAGTAATCCTTGATCTGTTGCTCCGGCGATTCCTGCAACCACCACTGGCTAGTACAACGTTCGAGGAAAAGTCGCTGCCTGGAAGTCGGTGCTTCGATTTCTGAATGCTGTTGATAATAAAAAAGTGGGCGGTAAGTTGAACAGGCAGACCACTGGTAGTCGTCATAGCTACACTCGGCGACGCTTCCAATTGGGATAGCCGCAAACGACTGCTCCGGATAAAAATTGGCCTGAATACGATAAGATTCAATCGGTATCGACAACTTGTTTTGTAAATCGCACAGGTTCCGGGTATTCACTTCGGTTTCATCGTTGCCGAATAAATCCCATAACATTGGCGGCAAATGAATGCGCTCGCAGACTTCTATTTTCCAGCGCACAAAGGGCATAGACTCGGGCAGGTCCAGGTCCCTGTCACGAAGCTGAAGTTTACGCATCAGGTCATCGTAAACATACCAGGCCTGGTACAACGCAGTTTTAAAATCAGGTGCCTCACGGTGCAGCGAATAGGGATGCCTGAACGATAATTCCACATCGATGACCTGGTAGTTAAACAGCGTAATTTGCCAGAGCATGCTGTTGATATGCTCACTGTCATCGCGGTCAAACTGTTCACATAGGCGCTCCAGATCCTCGCGTAGCAAACCCTCGATATAACACCACTGGTTAAGTGGATATTCCAGATCCCGTCTGACTGCCGGTTTCACTGGTTGGTCAAGCGCGATCCAGGGAAAACCCGGCAAATCGGAATCGCTGTCGAAAGTCCAGCGCCAGACCTTGCCCAGCCACCCTTCAAAACGTCGTGTTATCGCGTGATGGTCCGCCTGTTTCAGTGCAAACGGCCCAGCCAGCCCAATGCGACCGATAAAGCGTTTAAACTGGGCTTGTCTGGCACGAAAAGATTCGGCTTTAAACCGTTTCACCGCGGCGGATTCAAAATGGACGATCAGGTCATCCTGCGGGGCAAACCAGAATTCCCATCCAAGCGATTTAAAAATATTGCGATTCAGAGGGCTTTGCAAAAAGTAAATCCCCTGCGATTGCTGATGTAGTTGATAAGTCAGGTAAACCAGGCACTGCCAGGGATGATTCGCAAATACTGCGATATACCTGCTACCGAAATGATGAATCAGTACCCGCTCAAACAGTTGCTCCAGGTCACAGCAAAACTTTTGCTGCTGCGCCATCCAGAACTGCTCACAATCCTTAACCCTGCATATCAATATCTGCTCTGACCACTGCATAACTGCGGGTGACAGTACACATGGATTGTCGCTTAACCGATCTGAATGAATCGCCACATAGGCGGGAAAATCATCCTGCACAGACAACTGGTCGAGCTGAATGACACTAGCCCGCATACACTTCACCTGATGGTATGTGTGACTTGCCCGTGGTAGGTCCCTTGATTACCTGTAGTGAAAATTCATCATTGTCGTTTTGCCAGGTGTTGATGCGCAAACTGGCGTGGGGGTTACCCTGCTTCTGGCTAAGGAAATAGTGACGGATCAGGAATACGATTTGCTGATACTTGCGCGCCTGCTGACTGACAAACGCAAGATCACCGCTGGAAAAATTTTTCGGCGAATCGATGATGATACGCTTAAAGGTGTCTTCCAGAAAAAGTGGTCGCAGTTCCTTGACCGGTTTTGCCGAACGGATAAAAAATAAACGTTGCAGATCGATGCCATGACTGATCCAGCTCGATGCGAAAACCCCCAGGCCGTGATGATGATAAATCCAGATGCTGGCCGGTATACCATGTTTTAAAAACTGCAGCGGAATGAGCCGCCCATTCAAACCCGGGGGGATGCCCCATTCGATCAGGTCACCCGGTTTAATCGCGGCAAAATGCCGGTCGAGAGATTCGATACCCGAGCGCAGCAATTGATCCTCGCGCGATGCTAACGGGTTTAATAATCGCGCCGATACCAGCTGCCCGGAGAGACTGGGGTCGGCAAATTGCGCAGGGATTGAGGCCATGGTGACTGTACGGCGACCTAGGTCTTGCGAACTACGCCGACCAGCTTACCGATAATCTGTAAGTGCCGCGCCGGCACTTCGCGTACAGAGAATTCAGGGTTGGACGGTATTAACTGGCAGCGATCACCTACCAGCTTGATACGCTTCAAGGTGATTTCATCTTCGATACGAACCGCAAGAATGTCACCCTTGTTGGCTTCCGACTGTAATTTGATCATAGCGATGTCGCCATCGGCAATCGAATCGCCCGACATACTCTCACCGGCGACACGAATCGCCTGGATATCGCCACCACCGAAAAAATCACGATCCACCGAAAACGACTCACTGGTTTCGTCAAAAACGGGGGAAGGAACACCTGCGGGTATCCTGGCAGCAAGCCTGAATTCCCGGGGGCGCTCCATCACTTCATTGGCAAGCAGGTAATCAGACACACGTTGTGACCGTTGCCTGATAAAACCTTTCTTTTCCAGTGCCTTCAGGTGAAAGCGTGCGGTAGTATGTTTAAAGCCAAAATGTGCGGCAATGCCGCGCAGGGAGGGGAAGGGCAAACCCTCGCTCATGGCCTGTCGCGTATAGTCATAAACCGCTTGTTGAATGGCTGTTAAGGTCTGCATGCTGAAAAGTGTAATATACAACACCGTTATATGCAACAGTGTTGTATAATTAATCGATTTAAACTCAACCGCATAATCGAGATAAACTAGTGCATGCAACCCGATCTGCCAGAGGGCTACTACCTCGACAACGTGACTACTCTTTTCAGCCATGTTGAATCCCTGTATGCCGATATACTCGATCAGCAGCACCTCGATTTTTTGCGATCGTTTGCGGCACTCTCCAGCGACGCACAAAAACTCTATATCCGCCTGTTAAATCGAAGCCATAACCTATTTCGTCTGAGCAAGCTGGATTACCCGGAAATCGTCTCGATAGAAAATGCGATGGAACTACTCAGCACCAGTGGATTCTTGCAGGTCGATCCCGGGACAGGCCGTGAGGAACTCCTTGCCCTGTTCAGCAAAGCAGAATTACTCGCACTGCATCCTGACCGACCCGAGTTGCGTAAGCTCAAACGCTCGGCACTCGATACCGCGATACTGGAACAGGATGAAGATGCCTTTTTTAATGGTCTTGCGAAAAGCGATTGTCTGTTACAGGTCGAGCAAAAAGACAGTTACAGGCTTTGCCAGATGTTGTTTTTCGGCAACCTGAATCAATCGATGACCGACTTTGTACTGCGTGATCTTGGTCTCTACAAATACGAAAACTACAGCATCGACCCGGAAAACCGGCCCTATACCAGTGCCCTCGATATCGAGCAACACTGGTTACTGCATGATCTCGAATCACTGTTAGCAATCACCGAAGCGAGTGATATCGAGACACTGCAAAACTGCTTCGACGCGGTACCAGCAGATATCAGTCCCGACTCCCCGCTATTTCGCAAGGGTGAACACATCAAGTACGATATTGCCCGACAAATAGAGCGTGTTGACCATTTACCATTGGCACTGAAACTGTATCGGCGATGCGCCCTGCCCCCGAGTCGAGAGCGCGTCACGCGTATTTTGCACAAACAGGATCAAATTGAAGATGCGATAGAACATTGCCGGAACATCATCGATGAACCCGCCAGTGAAGAGGAATTACAGTTTGCCATCGCGTTTGGCCGACGCCTGGTTCGGCAATACAAGATTCATGATCGACCAGAATTCGAATCACCGAACCCTGCCCACAAGCCCGGATTATTTGATCTGGAACTAACGCGCCAGGACGGTGTGGAGCAGGCAATGGTTGACTATTACCTGGCACAGAACAACAAAAACCAGTGTTACTATGTTGAAAACTCCCTGTTTAATGGCGTGTTGGGTCTGCTTATCTGGGATGCGGTTTTCGCGCCGGTTCCCGGTGCTTTTTATAACCCTTTTCAGCACCGACCTGCCGATTTTTATGCGCAGGATTTTCAGACGAAAAGAGCCGGGTTATTTGCCCGGGTCTGGTCACGAATTACCAGCACCGAAGATATATGGCTCCAGGTTTCCAGCTGCTGGCAAGACAAGTCCGACCGCATGAACCCGCTGGTTAACTGGCAGGCGCTTGATCCTGAAATACTCGAACTCGCTTTGCAGCGCATTCCCTTCGGGCACTGGATGAAAATATTTGAACGCATCCTACTCGACTTGCGCAATAATCGCGCAGGGTTTCCCGACCTGGTGCTATTTCCGGCTGCCGGGGGTTATCAGTTGATCGAGGTCAAGGGCCCGGGCGACAGCCTGCAAAAGAATCAGCAACGCTGGATGCAGTATTTTGCCCAACACGGTATCCCGCATACGATCGCCCGGGTGCACTGGACTGACGAAACATGAAGGCACCGATCAAACTCGGTATTCGTCAGTTAATTGAATTTTGCTGTCGTAGTGGCGACCTGGGTTTCGACGGGGGGCCTTCCGCGAGCGCCCTGGAAGGAATCCAGACCCACCAGAAGATTCAGAAACGCTACCGTAAAGAGGCGATTGCCGAAGCGGTGGTTAAGCTCGAATTTTGTATAGAAGAATATAACATCGAACTCAGCGGCCGCGTGGATTTGCTGTTTGAGCATGAGACCCCGCCCCGGATCGAGGAAATCAAAACTGTTTACAGTTTCATGAATGATTTTTCTACCGATTATGACGAGCCTCACTGGGCACAGGCAAAATGCTATGCAGTCGCTTACGCGATGGATCACAAGCTGGATGAAATAGCGGTCAGTTTGAATTACGTCAACCTGTTCAGCCAGCGCGAACATCGCCAGACGCGCATTTTTTCACGCCTCGAATTAGAGGCTTTTCTTAGCGAAACATTACAGCGCTATATTGACTGGTATCAAATGGTATCGAAGCAGCGCGAACGGCTGATCGACAGCGCTAAAGTACTGGCATTTCCATTCGTGAATTTTCGCCCACAACAGCACCGGTTTGCGGCCTCGGTTTACCGTAGCATCAAACAAAGCCATCGACTGCTGGCCGAGGCACCTACCGGATCTGGAAAAACCATCAGTACACTGTTCCCGTCGGTGAAGGCTATAGGTGAGGATATAGCCGATCAGATCATCTACCTTTCCGCCAAGACCTCGGGACAAAACGAAGCTCGAAAAGCAATCGACGCGATGATCGACAAGGGCTTGCAGGTCACCTATTTGATTGTCCAGGCGAAAGCAAAATGTTGTAGCTGTGTGCACGATGAAACTGAAATCGATGAAAGCGGAAAATGCAGTCGTACGCTGGGATTTTATGACCGGTTGCCCGCGGCAAGAGAGTCGCTTTTTCGCACAGGCAAATTGGACAGTGAAGCGATAAAAAGGGCCGCCGACGAACACTGCTTATGTCCATTCGAACTATCACTGCAAATGCTGCCCTGGATGGACATAGTCGTCTGCGACCTGAATTATATATTCGACCCACTGGTGCAACTGAGTTATTTCAGGAGCGACCGCAAACGCAAGGTATTGTTGATCGATGAAATGCACAACCTGGTGGATCGGGGCAGGCAAATGTATTCGGCCAGCCTGAGTCGACGCCAGATAAAACTCGCCGCAAAAAGCAAAAATAGTGCGACCATGGTTCGCGCAATCAATGGCATTGGAAACGCGCTCGATCGCTGCGCGCGACAACAGGCGAATGCGGAAACTATCAGCAACGAGGTACCGGTGGCCCTGACCAGGGCGATCAGCCGCTTCGGCGAACAACTCGGACTGGACCTGTTTGGCAATAAACGTATCCCTGCCGAAACACTGGAATTTGGCAAGGCGATATTTCGCTTTCAATGTATCGGTAATCTATACAGTGACCACCACCGCACCATCACCACCAGACCGGTGGCGCAGCGTGAAGTGCAGCTGCTGTGTTTAAACGCATTCGAATACCTGCAACAGATCTATCCGTTGTTCAATGCCATTTGTGGATTTTCCGCAACCCTGTCGCCTGCGGGATATTTTCACCCGGCGCTCGGACTCGACGATAAATGCCGGTCGCTGAAACTGGAATCGAGCTTCCCGCCAGAGAATCTTCAGGTCAATATTTGCAGCTACGTCGATACTCGTTATCGCCAGCGGGACAATTATATTGGCCAGATCTGCGCCACTATCGAGCGATGTTACGCGACAAGACCGGGGAATTACCTGGTGTTTTTTTCGTCTTACGCTTTCATGCAAAAAGTACATGACCACTTTGAAATCCACTATGCCGGGATCGACACGATGGTGCAAATGCGAGCGGCGAGCGACCAACAACGAATCGAATTTCTCAACCATTATTTTGATCGCACCAACACGCTGGGATTTGCCATCATGGGTGGCGTTTTTGCCGAGGGAATCGATTACCCCGGTTCGGCATTGATCGGCACAATTATTGTCGGTGTCGGCATGCCGCAGGCGAACACCCAGCAGCAATTAATCCAGCAGGACTTCGATGCAATGCAGTTAAACGGTTTCGATTTCGCCTATCGCTTTCCGGGCCTCACGCGGGTACAGCAAAGCGCCGGTCGCGTGATTCGCAGTGACACCGATTACGGCGTGATAATACTGCTCGACCAGCGCTTCAAGCGGACCGATTACCAACGGCACTTCCCCCCGCACTGGCAAACCCGGCATTGCCCCGAATGCGATTCTCTGGAACAATCACTACACCAGTTCTGGAGCCGTATAGATGGCGAACATTGAAATATCTAAAGTCGATATTACCACCCTCAAAGTAGATGCTATCGTCAATGCTGCAAACAACAGTTTGCTTGGTGGAGGAGGGGTTGATGGGGCTATTCACCGTGCGGCAGGCCCGGAATTATTAACCGAATGTAAAACCTTAAACGGATGCGAAACCGGACGGGCAAAGATTACCACGGGTTATCAATTACCGACAAAACACGTGATTCATACGGTCGGTCCAGTCTGGAGAGGCGGCGAGCACAACGAAGCCGATTTACTAGCATCCTGTTACCGCCAAAGCATCGCCCTGGCCGAACAATATCAACTTGGCAGTATCGCCTTCCCGGCAATTTCCTCTGGTGTCTATGGCTATCCAATCGATCAAGCCTGCGAGATTGCCATCCGTACCAGCATTCAAAGCCTTCACGATCGCGAATATCTCAACATGGTTATATTTGCCTGTTTCAACGAAGAGATCGAACAGGCATTGAGAGTAGAACTGGGGAAACTTAGTCTTTAGCTGGTCAAGTCTTTTATCTCTGTGCACGTATACATCATGAATAAGTACGGTGTCGGAATATGATATTATCCAGCGGATATTTTTCTGGATACAATTATTAACTTGCCAATACCCTCCGGATGAATCATTTACTTCGAATACTGATAGCCGTCGTCATCGGTACCCTTCTGCTATCTGGAAACGTCATTGCCCGCGAGCCAGCCGACTATCAGCGCTTCTCGATCGCCATTAGCGGTGGCGCGAGCAAAGGCGCCTACGAAGCGGGTCTCAACTGGGCCATCCTCAAGCTGATACGGGAGAGTGAAAATCTGCATACCCTGAGTGGCGGCAAGATTCGACCACTGCAGATAGCAAGTATCACCGGCGCCTCGGCTGGCGGCGTCAATACCATACTTTCAGGTTTAACCTGGTGCTCCCGTCCTGAAGCCGACGGTGGGCTTGTAAGCCGCATCGATAAAAATTTATTTCGCGATATCTGGTTGCGAGTGGATATCAATGCGCTGTTGCCCCCGCATCCGGATTCGGAAATCTATCTGCCGGATGACGCGATGTTTTCGCGAAGAGATTATTTTGCGTCCGCTAAAGATCTGGGTGAGCAGTGGCGAAAATCGGCTTATCGTAGCGGCTGCAGGGTGCCGCTGGGGGTTACTGTCACACGGGTCGAACCGCTGGATCTGGTGGTTGATGATATCGAGGTACAAAATCAACGCTTTTACATCCCATTCGAGCTGCGTGTCCAGGAAGACGGCACTATCGCTTTCTTCTTTGACCCGGCAGACTATCCCAGCCTTTCGGACCCGGCGATGATACTGATGCCGCACCCACGCAGCGCACCCGAGTTTTCGATTCCCGATAAAAGTGTCATCGAGGCCGCTGCTGCGACCAGCGCATTTCCTACTGCATTTGGACGCAGGCGATTCCAATACTGCCATCTCGTGGTGCGCCGGGGCGCAACTTCACCGGAATCCCCCGCCGAGCAATCCGATAACGATCTGGTCTGTCCTGAAGGGTACGAACTCGACGAAGCCGAATTTGCCGATGGCGGGCTGTTCGATAACCTGCCTGTCGGACTGGCCCGCACATTGGCGGAGCTCAAATTAAATGCCTCCAGGGATGCCCTTCCGGTCACTTACCTTTACCTTGATCCGAACCGAGTTCGATATGAGACACCCGACCCGCCTGATAACAGTGCCTGTGCCTCGAATAACCCGCCCGATGCCTGCCGCACCATGGCATTTAACCTGTTCTCCGAAAGTAGCATGCTGGTGGGCGCCCTTGGCACGGCAAGAAAATTTGAACTTTACCGCGAAACTACCAGTGGGAACTGGCGATTCAACCTTTCGCAACTGGCTTACCAACTGGCACAAATTTTGAGCCAGGAACATAGGGATTTCGAATGTAAAAAGGAGTTGCCATATTTCGATAAGCCAGTCACATGCGCCGAGGCAATCCGAAGAACGGGTCGTTTACTTGAAATTGCCTACGACCGGGTCAAACCCGATATTTTGCCACCCTACTCACCGCAACACCTGGTGGAAGCCGGCGTTGCGGATAATTGTGTCCGATCGCCGGAAGATACAGGATATGAATCACGCACCGAATGCCGCCTGGATATCCGACAATTTCGCGATCAGATTGCCGACGCACTGGTGTCGATCATCAAGCGCGCGGGTATTATTGATAAGAGACTGTCTGCAAGCATTGTCCGATCACGTCAATCGGTTCATTCTGATCGGGTACTGCGGGTCTCTAGTCGTGGCGGCCCGATAACGGGGACCCTGCTCGGCGCTTTTGCCTCCTTCCTCGAGTTTAAATTTCGCGAGTATGATTACTATGTAGGCGTGTATGACGCCATTACCATGGTTACCAACAGCCTTTGTAGCTTGCAATATGCCCCTGAACAACAGGCAGAAGATTTTCGCCGATGCGCTGATAAGATAGGATTTCAGTTGTACGATGCCGTGGGCGTCGGGGACGATGTGCGTGGCCGTTATATATTCGCTCGCCTCGCCGAGCAAGAGTTTTCTAAAGATAGCCTGTTTGGGTTCGCTTATTCACCCTTACCTCCCGCGGATCGCGACATGCAGATAATTTATGATGGCCTGGCTAAGGCACTCAAAGCAGGCGAAGGGAGTATCGGCGGCGACAAGAAGATATTTGCCTCGGAAAACAGTTTTTTTGCCTATTTAAAAGCAGAGAACTTCACCCCAACTGAAACAGAGGATGGCGCCGAACCATTGCTGGCGCAAATCATTGCCGACCCCGACACCTGGGCGACAGAAATGACCCGGCGTGTTTCGGCCCGCCTGGTATACCTGGAACGCCAGGCGACCGATATTTTTGCCGCACGCGAGCCGGATCAGGATCTTCGCAAGCAATCCTATACACCACTCATGGGAGCTACAGCACATCTACTGCAAAGCACTACCTACAAATACCCCGGGGTTACACTCTCGCCATCGACCGCTCCTGAAGACTGGATCTGGCGTAACATAATGCCTTACGAGCTCGGCTTCGATGTTTCGGAGGGAGACATACTTGCAACCTGGCAACCGACGCTGGCGATGTCAAGTAACAACCTGCTGAATATACGTGCGAGCCTTGGATTCGCAGGCGGACTATTTGAATCAAGTGCCGACGAGAGGCGAGAAAACTATTTGGGCCTCGGATTTGGGTATATACGTCGTACAAAATCCGCCATGATCTCGAGCTTCGGTTTTACCTCCACCTGGTACCATTCCTGGGAGAAACCCAAGCTTGGTGAGCAAAATACCGTTGGCGGAGAGATTCATGTTAGCTTTCTCAAAGATCGACTGCGTGTAGGGCTGGGAACGCGCGATTTCAACGATTTTGATGAGCACTTTATTCTAACCTTTAGCATCCTGGACCTACCGGGAGCAACCTACTGGCTGACACGCTAATCCATCGGCGTCGGTTACATCTGAAGCTAGTGGTTTTAACGGATTCGCAACTGCTTCCGGCAAGAGGGACCCCCCGAACACCAAAAATAAATTCCCCTTTTAAACCTATTTCTCTATTAACGAGATGCGTGGATTAATCTCTTGTATAATTGCCTGCCGATAAACAATAGGAGGAAATAATGCATACAGTAATAAGAAGCTACTCGGGTTCAGGAGCGACAGGACTCATAGACTTGCTCGAAGATAAAACAGAAGAGGTGGAAAGCCTTATTCGTGCAGTTACCGGGTTTGTATCATATTCACTCATCCGCACTGATGATGGTGGTATCTCGGTGACTGTCTGTCAGGATAAGGTCGGCACAGATGAGAGCCTCCAGCTTGCTAAGGAGTGGATACAGGAGCACGGATCGCATTTGAGTGTGAGCCCGCCAACCGTAGCGGAAGGCTCAAATATCCTGCAACTGAGTTAACCTAAAAATAAAGTAAAGTCAGATAAGTTTCCATTGAAAGCGTTCTCTGAATCTAGAAGATCAGGGGCGCTTTTTTCTTTCCATTCTTTAGCCGCTGACACTCCATTTCTGGGCGACTGCCTTTCCCTAGCTGCCGTTCAGAATTCCTGGATTAACTTCGGCTTCCGTCATGGAGCATAGGTAATCGGGCGAGACGCCATCAACACATAGAAAATAACAGCCCTCAGGCGTATGAGGAGCAGATGGCATCAATCGGGTGGGTGTCCACCGGTTCGGGGAAAGTCCATCGGCCTTTCTTAACGGTCCATTTTCTCGGGACAAAACCACTGAGCACACTCCTGAAGTAACCAGGCTGAATCTGATAGTCAGCCATATCGATTCCCGGGGTGCGCTTTTTACGGCTAATAAGTTTGCCTTTGATGCATAAAGAGTATTTACGAATCTACTACCAGTCGCTCGGAATCATCCCCGGGTTGGCGCAGCCAGAGTATTGAAGTGCTGACGACGACAACGATCCCCCAGAACAGGAAATAACTGCTTGTGGATGACAATTTAACCAGGGTAGGTGAAAAACACATAATCATTGCTGCCAAACTGAACATCACTTCGATATAGACCTTTGTGCGCCCGACTGTTTCTCCCGTACATATCTGCAGAACCCGACCGTCAATTATGATGCGGCACATCCAGACCGAAAATCCCATCGCGGCATGCATCATTGCCAGGGAAATCACGCTTATGCAAAAAGAGAATACGATAGTTGAGACGCCTACCAGCAAGGCAAAAAAATACTCCATATTCGACGCAGACAACTTTTTCAGACCGAGACTAAGAACAGCCGCTGCAACCATTCCACCCACAGGCCAGGCTGCATCTACAATTCCAAATACATCGCTACCTCGCTTCAGATCGTCGCGGATAAAAGACGACAGGATAGCGTTAGATAATTGCCCAATGGGTAAGGCAACACCAGCGAGTATGGTCAGGTTTCTCAGCATTCTGTTGTTGTTAAACAGGGCCAACCCACCCGAAAAGTCAGTGAGGAAACCAGAATAGCCGGTTGCATTTTGTTTGCTTGTCACACCCCTGACGAAGGCAACCGCTATTACCAGCAAAGCGGAACCTAGTGCCGCAAATATGAATCCGGCCGTCGGTGATTGATATTCGATGATAATACCTGTGAGAACAGTTCCAACCGCTGTCGCCAGTAAATGGATTCCGCGAAACCTCGCGATTACATGAACCATTTGCCCGGTGCTCGCGTTCGCGTGGATCAATCCATCGTGCGAACCGTGGTAAAGATTTCGAAAGATAGTTACAACAACAACAGTCAGGAAGAACCAGATTAATGAAAGCCCGCTGTCAAATGCCACAGCCAGACCAAGACACAGGAGCGCTGTAGCTATGCACAGGTGGGCAACAATGGTCAGGTGTTTCCGGTTGTATCGATCGACAATAACGGCAGTGATTGGTCCGGCAAGAATAGTGGTAATCATTGCAACAATGAAAACCTGACCCACCGCAGCCACATTTCCGATCACAACCAGTGTTGTCCAGCCGATGCAAACCAGGTAGGAACCTCGAGCGGCGCCGGCGCAAAGTTCCATCAAGTAAAGAAAAAACAAATTTCGTTTCATTGTCGGCTTCGAGACACAGTCGGGTGATTAGAACTGATCTGGGCTTTGATAAAAATTCTCTTCAGCTTTGGAATCAGTAAAAATGTCGCGAATATACAATTTCGATCAGTAATATGTACTGGTTGGTCTGAGTTGTTAGGGTTCACTCCATTTTCAAATTTACACTGTCGATCTTGTCCTGCATGCTCTGTTGACGGTCGGTTCGGGTGCCCATGCGGATGGTCGTACCGATACGTGGTGCGCCCATATCATGAATCACCTCGTGGCATTTCTTGATCGCCGCCATCACTTCGTCCCAATCTCCCTCTACATTGGTACCGTAGGAGTGCATCTGGTGGTTTAACCCAGCCGAGACAAATATTTTTTCGCACTCGACCACGTATTTCGAGACAGATACACCGACCCCCATTGGCACTACACAAACATCGACCAGTACATTCATTTTGTTACTCTTTTGAACCTGTTTTTATGATTCCAGTATATCCTTTTTTGTTTTAATGGAGAGTGGGTAAATTGATTCCGGCTCGGGGGCCGTAATGACGGGATGAGGATGAGGCCTTAACGCCGGAGACTCAGTCATACCCGGTTAACTCCATATAACCGGTTCCAGCCGACTCACCGTTGGCATCTACTACCAGTACCACCCCCTCCCAATAGGCAAAACGGGTCGCCATCCACTGTTGGTCGTATAAAGCTTTTAGGCGCCACTGTCGATTTAGCCCCGGTAACTTGATAATCCATTCAAGCGGTAGTTCTATTGCCTGTTTTTGGTCGATTTTAATTTCTCGGGTATGTCTGGGAATCAATTCAATTTCATCGCGACCTAAATGCTGCTTCGCACCATCCTCGTTAATCCAGCTACCGCTTAACCATTGCTCACCGTCGTTTTCGCGCAGGCGGTATAACATGAGCTTGTTGCCATCATCGAGATGCAGTGCAAACCAGTCCCACCCCGGTTGATTCGGCGCCAGCGGTTGCGAGCTCCATTCCCTGTCCAACCAGGCAGAACCCAACAATGTCACTGTTTTATTACCGGTTCGAATAGTCCCACTAATTTCAATATTGGGCTGGCTATAATAATAACTGGCCTGCCCCTGAACAGATTTTTGACTATAACCACGGTCACCGTGCAGCACCCACGGTGCCGAACTTTCAAGGCGCATATCGACTTGCCGATCTGCGACACTGAAACTCAGATTTGAAGGAAATAGCCCCGGTCCATCAGAGCGCCACTGCAAGTCATCCAGCCAGGCGCTGAAGTTTCCGCCGGGCGAAGTATCATTGACCCCTGCCTGCCCGATACCACCGCGTGCAAATCGCTGCTCGAATCGATGGCCTTCGGGTGAGCTGATCGCCGCGTGGGCCATCCACAGTTGATTGCTTTGCCAACCGCCGGAATCGACCTTTGAATCCAGTGCATTTCGAAACAGAGTCCATTGCAGGCCCCAGGGATTTCCGCTGTCATCCTGCATGTTAGCCGTGATATACCACCACTCGATACGGAATTTCGGGTGAGTCATATGGTCACGCGGAAATTCGAATTGTTTCCCGGGAGTTACCCTGGCAAATCCCTGCACCTCACCACGCAACACCTGGTAGTCATTCTGAGCGGCGCTGGCCAAAGACAGTAACACCAGCAGTATTGCGACAGGATATCTCACCTGATCAATCCCAGTTGCGCCAGGGCTTCGGCCAGGCCGTGGCGTAATCGCAGCATGGCCAGCAGTATGGTAATGAAGACGACAGCCAACACCAGTATGCCAAGCTGCCAGGCAGGTGCCATTTCCCACTGCATCGGCATACTCCAGCCAAAACTGATGATATTCAGTTTGTGAATCAGTATCCAGCTGAGTAGCGCACCCAACGGGATAGCCACAATCCAGACAATGCTGACAAAAATCAGTAAAGGGCATGCAATTACCAATAGCAACTCACTCGACCGCACACCGAGTGCTCGCCACTGGGCAAACTGGGGCAGTCGTTCCTGCAAGATGGCCAGCAACGACGCCAATAATGCTATCCCGGCAACGATAAGCGTCAGCGCATTCATCGCCGAGGTAATCGCAAATGTTTTATCGAAGATATTCACTGATAATTTCCTCACCTCGGCCTGCGAAATCCAGTCACCCGACTGCAAGCCCGCATTGCGCAAATGATCCTCGGCGAGTTGCAACGAGCTATTACCCTCAGCCGAATCGGGTTCCAACCACAAAGCGATGCCACTCGAATATGCCCGCTTCCAATTTTTTTCAACCTCGGCATAGGGCAGGTAGAACTGAAAATACGGGTTGCCATAATCGTAGAAGAAACCGACCACACGATAATCCTGTAGTCCATCGTCAGTTTCCAGTTGCACGTTTTCCCCAATTTGCACTCCAGCCAGGTAGTGAACCTGCTCGTTGGCTAGTACCACGCCAGGCGTATCGCGCCAGGTTGCGAGGGCTTTGTCGGAGCTTTCACCCAACCATTGCGCGAGCGGAAAACTCAAACTATCGGGCGCTCGCGTATCCGCACCACGTATCAATGTCGGACGGTTACGCCAACGGGTTGAAACGCCAATTCGGGCGTGGCTATCGGCGAGCCAGATGCTTGATTTATCACGATCAGGCAACTGTTGGCGGTCAATCTGCCAGCCACGTACATACAGATCGGCACTTTGACGAACCTCCAGCCAACCGATAAAGGCACCACGAAAGCTGTCAATTAAGGTACCGACCCCGAGGTTCGCGGTCATCGCCAATAACAGGGCCATCATAGCAGTACGAAACGCGGGTAATTGTGACCAGCCATCGCTCACCAGCCAGCGTCCAAGCAATGATTTTTCGGCTAAAAAGTACCCGCACAATCGCAGACTCAAGACCAGTAAAGCCGGCAACAGCCATGCTGCAGCGAATAATAATAGCCCAAGTAAAATGAATCCCTCCGTGGTGCTATCCATGCGTTGATACAATGCAGCAGCGAAAACCAGGAGCACCAGGGCAGCCACGGCAAGATTGCGCCTCGCATCAGGTTCCGAATCTTCTACAGCCCCTGTCGAGCTTAGCGCCAGGACGCTATGATTTAACTGTTGGTACAAAGGCCAGGCAAGTGCCCACGATAATCCGAACAGCGTAATCAACCAGGCTTTAAACAGGGTATCAAACTGTAACTCGACAATAGCGGCCAGGGTGGCATCGTAAAGACTGTGCAGGCTGGCACTTAAAGCGGGCAATAATAGCTGCCCCAAATGCACCCCCATCAGCAGACCCAGGCTAGCGCCGATGAAACTCCAGAGTAGAGTTTCCAGTAATATTGCCACCGCCAGGCTCGGCGCTTCGACGCCCATCAATCGCAGATTTAAAAATGTTTCCCTGCGATACCAGAGTGAAAAACGAACTGCATTGAAGACAATGAAAAGGCCGACCGCGAACGACAGCAGGCTCATTGCTGTCAGATGGGTATGTAAACTCCTGGTTAGTTCTGCAAGGTCGAGATGTTGCTGGTTTTCAACCAGTACAAGATCGTCGGATAACAAAAACTCGAGCTCGCGCAATCGAGCAGGACTGATACTCCCCACGGCGAGATAGCTGAAACGGTGGTTGTCGATCAATTTAAATGCCGCGCCTATATCCATTAGCACTTTGCGCCCCTGTTGTCTGCGACCTTGTATCAACGCCGGGGGTAATTGTCGGCCATCCCGTAACAACAGGGAGTCACCTGGTTGCAAACCCAGCTCCTTTGCGAGCGCAACAGGCACCCAGGCTCGATAAGGTGGCTGAATAAAGGCCAGCCAGTCAGAAGCCGACTCGGTACCCACATCGATAACGCCTTGATAGAGTAGTTCGCGTGGCAACGCGAACAAATCGGTGGCGATAACACTGATCGGGTCACCTTGTTTGGTGCTCACCTCAACCTCGATCAGCGGAAATACCTGTCGAAAACCCGCGCGACGCAACTCGATGTATTTCGCCTGCGAAATTCCCTGCTCGGACTGGCTACGAATCCAGTATGTGGCCTGCGCACCCAGCAACGAATTGGCCTGTCGGTAGCTCGCTTCGGCATGGCTGTTAATTATCTGCACGGCGGACCAAAGCCCGACACCGGTGATTAATCCCACTATTAAAAACAGCGTTTGCCAGGGATGCCGCCAGTAATGGCTGAGCAGCGCCTTCAGCACCCAGTAAAAACTACCTCTCGATAACATCTTCAGGCTCGCTGAGTTGACCATTGTGCAACAGCACAGAGCGGTCCATAAACGCCGCCATATCACGGCTGTGGGTTACCATCAGCAAGCTGCATCCGGCATTTTTAACCAGATCACTGAATAGTGACATTACCTCCAGGCTGGACTGTTCGTCGAGGTTACCGGTCGGTTCATCGGCCAGTACCAGGTGGGGTTTATGCAAAAGGGAGCGGGCGATAGCGACGCGTTGTTGTTGTCCACGCGATAACTGGTGCGGGTATTTTTTTAGTTGCGCGCCCAGCCCCAGTTGCTGAACCAACTGGATTTCAAAGCCAGCATCGAAACGCCCGCACAGGGCAGCCTGAAACCGAATATTGTCGGCAACCGTCAAGGTGCTGATTAAATGGAACTGTTGAAATACCAGGCTCACCTGCTGGCGTCGCATTTCGGCCAGCGCGGATTCTTTCAGGCTGCCGAGCTTCCGGCCCTCAACCTCAATCTCGCCACTATCCGGCTTCTCAAGACCGGCTATTAAATGAAGCAAGGTACTTTTACCACTGCCGCTTTCCCCCAGCAGTGCAACCGATGCAGCGCTATCCATTTCAAAATCGAGTGTGTCTAATACCTGAACCACACCCTCTGGCTGTTTGTAAGACTTGCTCAGTTTTCGGATCGTTAACATGTGATGATCCTAGCGACAATGGAGCCCACAGGCAATGTCTGTAGATTCTCACCGCCTGAGCTACTTAATCGCTATAATGCCTGCAGCCCGACTCTACTGAGAATCCGTTCATGACTGCTATTTGTGAAATCAGGGACCTGCAAAAGCTCGCATGCGCGCGAGTACCTCGCATGTTTTACGAATATGCCGATTCGGGATCCTGGAGTGAATCTACCTATCGCGAAAACGAAAGCGATTTTAGCAATATTAAACTTCGCCAACGGGTAGCGGTGGATATCACCGAACGCTCGGTTGAATCGACCATGATCGGGGAAACCGTCAATATGCCGGTTGCGCTTGCGCCGGTCGGACTTGCTGGAATGCAGCATGCGGATGGTGAGATAAAGGCAGCACGGGCAGCCGAAAAATTTGACGTACCGTTTACCCTGTCGACGATGAGCATCTGTTCGATTGAAGATGTCGCAGAACATACCAGCAAACCATTCTGGTTTCAGTTGTACGTGATGCGTGACCGTGATTTTATCGGACGTTTGATCGATCGCGCCAAGGACGCTGGCTGCAGCGCCCTGATGTTAACCCTCGACCTGCAGATTCTCGGTCAACGTCACAAGGACATCCGCAACGGCCTGAGTGCGCCACCCCAATTTACTCTCAACGCCCTGTTGCAGGTACTCAGTCGGCCGCGCTGGTGTCTGAGTATGCTGGGTACACGCCGACATAGTTTCGGCAATATCGTCGGCCATGCCAAAGGCGTGGGAGATTTGTCATCATTGTCTTCCTGGACCGCGGAACAGTTTGATCCGAAACTGGCCTGGAGTGACATCGACTGGATCCGCGAACGTTGGGGAGGAAAGCTAATCCTCAAGGGTATCCTCGACCCCGAGGACGCGAAGATGGCGGTCAAAACCGGTGCAGACGCGATCGTGGTCTCAAATCATGGCGGGCGGCAGCTTGACGGCGCCCGATCCTCGATCTCGGCATTACCCGGTATTGTTGACGCTGTAGGAAAGGACATAGAAGTACATTTCGATGGTGGTATTCGTTCTGGCCAGGATGTATTGAAGGCAATCTGCCTGGGTGCGACAGGCACATACATCGGCCGCGCTTTTGTTTATGGTCTGGGTGCCAATGGTGAAGCCGGGGTTAACGAGGCACTCAATATCATTTATCAGGAACTGGATACGACAATGGCGCTGTGCGGAGAGCGGTTATTATCGAATCTGGGTCATCATAATCTACTCAGCCCTCCGAATTAAAGTCAGCCCTGAAAGTCACTAATCCCTGGATTCGAATCTGGCAGTCACCATTTGGGGCCCCGGGGCAATCCGTCATTCCGGCCCACGAGCCGGAATCTTTTAATGAACCGTCCTACTGGTTAAATCTTCCCGGAGTTATTATCAATTTCGCGTTGGCGTAAATCCATACGGCGCACCTTTCCGGTCGTGGTCATCGGCAATTCGTCGATGAATTCTATTTCACGTGGATACTCGTGTGCGGACAGCCTTTCCCGGACTGAAGTTTTAATTTCATCACTCAGTTCAGCACCGGCCTTATAACCCCGGGCCAGCACAATATAGGCCTTGACGATTTCGCCACGTAATTCGTCGGGTTTACCTATCACGGCTGTTTGCAGCACCGCCGGATGTTTCATTAGCGAGTCTTCGATCTCGCCAGGCCCGATACGATACCCGGCGCTACTGATCACATCATCGCTGCGCCCGACGAACCATAAAAATCCATCTTCATCACGATACCCAATGTCACCGGTGCGAAACCAGTTATTGGTGATCTTCTCTTTTGTCGCTGCTTCATTATTCCAGTATCCCAGAAACATCACAGGATCGTCACACCAGGCGGCGAGTTCGCCCTGTTCTCCATCAGTAAGCACATTACCTTCTTGATCGATAATATCGACACGATGTCCCGGGTATGGTTTTCCCATCGAACCCGGCCTGGGAACCATAATCGCGGAGCAGTTACCGACCAGGTAATTGAACTCTGTCTGACCCCACATTTCATTTATAGTCAGTCCGAGAGCCTCTTCACCCCAGTGGATCAATTCTTCGCCCAGTTGTTCACCGGCACTCATTAGCGCGCGTAAACTAAGCGCATATTTCTCCCTGGGGTTGGTAACCGTGCGTAGCATTTTCAGCGCGGTAGGTGGAATGAATGCATTTGTCACTGAATATTTTCCGATCAACCGACCTATCCGTTCCGGATCAAACCCGGCCCCTTCATAGGCCAGAATCGGCATGCCATAGTTCAGACTTGGCAGCAGGGCATCCCACAGTCCACCGGTCCATGCCCAGTCGGCCGGAGTCCAGAACAAATCGCCTTTTTGTGGATAGAAATTCTGCGACATTTCGAAGCCGGTAAAATTGCCAATTACCGCACGATGCGCAATCAGGGCTCCCTTGGGCGGGCCTGTTGTACCCGATGTATAGATTAAACAGGCGGCTTCGTCGGCACTGGTTTCGACAATTGCTATATCGCCGGAGGACCGGTTAAGCAGGTTCCAGAACTCGTCAGAAGTTTTTCCCGTATCGCAACCGATCACCACTTCCAGTTCGGGTAGCTCCGATAACATGGCCCGCACTGTTTCGTATTTACTGTCATCTGTAATGGCTACTTTAGCCGCACTATCGCGCAAGCGATATTCAAGTGCCTCGGGGCCAAATAATATCGCCAGAGGCAAGGCAATGGCGCCCAATTTATAAATTGCCAGATGCGCGATAACGGTCTCTATACGTTGCGACAATACAATTGCAACCCGGTCACCCCGGGCAACACCCAGGCCCCTAAGTACATTCGCAAACCGATCTGATAATATTTTCAGTTGACCAAAGCTGAAAACCGCTGTCTCGCCGTCTATATTTTCATAATAAACAGCAATGCGATTGGGCTCGGACTGGTGGCGATCACAAACCTGGATGGCGATATTCAGATGATCCGGAATCGACCATCGAAACTTGTCATAAATCGTATCAAAATTGGCAGTTTCAGGGTCTAACAGTCGCACCGGGCACCACACCTAATAGATTGATTTTCATAGCAAATAACGGGTGAGTTCGAGTAAATATGTCGCACTATTGCAACATATCTGGGCGGATACTGGTACATAAATGGCGTTTTTTCATTATATACCCGAGTTAGTGGAATCGAACGCCAGAAATTGAACTACAATCTGTAGTGTAGGGAATTCAAATCTGGTGTACCGATTTTGGCGTAGACTAGAAAAAAATTAATCGAAAATTTAATGCCCGAACAAAGGTTTTGCCAGACAAGTTAAAGTAACTAGTGAAAGAGGGGAACTATGAATCTTATAATCGTTGCAGATAAAAACAAGGGTCATAGCGTTCCTCTTCGTCTCATTAAATCTGAGGTAGCGTAATGAATAATTTCGACGAATGGTCGCAAATAATTTCAAGGTTTCTTAAAGCGGAAGCCGATTTACTCACCAGCGTCGCAAAGCACGATATTGAAGCAGATTCCCCGAGATCAGCCTTCATTCGGTCCGTACTGGATCTATTCTTGCCGAGTAATTACGCCATAGGCTCAGGGCGAATAATCGATTCGGCCGGAAAAAGTTCTGCGCCGATAGACATCGTGATATATCGACGCGATTTTCCGCGCCTGAACCTGCCGGGCAGTGCCGATGTTTTTATTTATGAAAGTGTTCTGGCGACCATAGAAGTGCGTACCAAACTGGTACGCAAAACACTATTCCAGGCACTCGATACCTGCGTTTCGGTAGCGGACTTAAAATCAGGTATGAGTCCGGAAGTTCTGAAAAATATTGCAACGAAAAACAAAATGACGCTTAACGACCAGAATAAGTATGTTCACAAACATCCATTGCTCACTGACAGGTTCAATTTGATCGGCCGGCCTCCCAGTTTTATCTACGGCTTTAATGGCTTTAAAACCAGCCCCGGACAACTGAACGAGAATATCAATATCTGGGTTGAGCAGCGCCAAAAGGATAATCTGAATATCGACCTGAAATCATTTCCAGCCGTCGTCGCCACACAGGGTTGCATCGGTTGGCGAAACGCGGCACCTTTATCCGCTAATAGTGATCATCTGTTCGGAATTGGTGCGGACGCTGCTCCGATCAGGCTTATCGTATTGGAACTTCTATATCAGTTAAACCGACGCTTAAAAGTCACACCGGATGGTTATGGTTTAAAACCCAGCGTCGATGCCTATCTCGATCAAATGGCGCCACCTGACATTCAGTATACCGTCGGCAAGGCCGCTCATGGCCTGAAAAGCGCGCCAAAAATAGAAAAAACAGACCCGGAGGTGGAAAAAGCAAATGCCCCTAAGGCAGCGAAAAACCCGGATTCCAAATCCGGTCCTGTCGCAAAGACCAAACCGGCTCCTCTGCCTAAACCAGTAGCTCAATCGAAGCCAGCGGCGAAACCAAATCCAGTAGCTCAATCAAAATCCGCGCCGAAACCTAAACCAGTGATTGAACCAACACCAGCCCTTGAGCTGGAACCAGTGGCTGAGCCAAAAGCAGCGCCTGAGCCGAAGACAGAAGTTAAAACCAAACCAGCTCCTGAGCCGAAGCAAGAGGCGAAACCCGCGCCCACTGCTGAATCAAAACCAGCATCTGAGGCCGATTCTGCATTTGGTTTCGATACTGTTTTTGAAACCATGCCGGTTGCTAACCATACACCCAGTCCCGATCCTAATTCCGATCCCGAAGCAGAATCTAAACCTGTAACCAACACCATCCCCAAGCCAACACTCGGGGCAATGTATCATGAGGAACAAACCCTCTCAGGATTGCCAGTCCCGGATGCCGGTCTAATTCCCGGGGAAGATCCGGAACCCACAAAAGCGGCACCTGAAACCAAACCCAAGCCCACTAAAGCTGTACCTGCAAACAAGGCCAAACCGGAACTGGATTTTGTGCTAGAGGCGGGTCCGGAGCCGGAATCAGATCCTTTTATAGAGACGACGCGAATCGGTTCTTCCGATTCAAAACCAGCATCTGCAGCAACACCTGAACCTACAACCAGTCCGAAGGCAACGTCTGACCAAATTATCGATGCTGATCCTACCCTCTCAGCAATGTCGGTAGTGGGCAAGGAATCGGTCCCTGCACCTGAGCTACAGGTTGAAACAGCAAAAACACCAGCGCAGAAGACCGCTGCAGAAGTCGAATCGAGTTCAGACTCTAATGACCCAGACCCGTATCAGGAAACAATGCGCATACCTGCAGTAAAAAAGGATAAATTTGACAAGACCATTCCCGGCTTGCAAGACCCTCCAGAGTCAATTCATTAATCTGCCTCTAATATTAAAAATCAACTCAGCGCCTGTTGAATTGATTGAGTAGTTCCTGCTGAATACTGTGCAGTTTGAGTGCATGATTGGTAAATATCCATTCCACACCCCGATTCAATTCGCGGTAAAAACAATTTCGCGAACGCACGAACCCGGTGCCTGTTTTTTGATTGTTGCGACCATGTTTTCGAATCGTGTTCCCGCTAATTAACAAATACTGCCCACTGATTCCAGCGTAATTATTCCCTAAGGCCTTTTTACTGATCTCGCGGAAATTATATTCTGCGACCGGAAGCAGGGCACGGCCCGGAAGGAAATCAACCAACTCAAAAATATCCGTACTGAGTGCAAGAATATGAAAATCCGCTCCGGGTACGAGTGATGAAAATAGCGCCTTGAGTCGAACCTGCTGGTATTCAGGGTCGATCAATTTCTCTTCTTTTATTTCGATCATCAAATGAATTTTTTTGCCATATCTTTGAATGATCTGATCGAGGCTGGGAATATCGGGAATGCTTGATTGAAGTTCATCCAAATTCACCGCGTTAACCTTGAGTGCCGAAGAAAATACGCGCCGACAATCAGGATCGTGAATTACTACCGGATGCAGGTCTTTAGTCCAGCGGATGTCCAGTTCAATGCCCCAGATGCCCTGATTTAGTACCCGGTCAAATGCGGCCAGGGTGTTCTCTTTTACAGATTTATTATCATGCTCGCCACGATGGGACACTATTTTACAGTTAACTAGTGTTGAAACAGCAGGTTCTGGCCGGGGGATAACGGCGAGGACAGTGTCGGCCAGCAGTTGCAGCAGATTATCGAGGTGATAGCGGATTGTCATACCCTTCTCTGATTACCATTAAGCCTGGCCCGTTAGTTTGAAATTATAGTGTCTTCGTGAATTCCGGTCACCCGGGCAAACTCTACCCTGCCAGGAGTTAATAACTTGATATTCAATGTCGATGGGGATTGCGGTTCCCGATCCTATAATGCTCAACCGATACAATTTACACCGTCGGATTTAATTTGTGGTACTATTTTTTCCCAACTTCCTGCCGGTTAGCGGGTTGTTGGGAGATATAATTAAATAATCGATATAAAAATCGAGGAGGCTCTAATGAATAAACTAAGAAAAATACTGATAACCTGTATCACGCTGGTCGCGTTTGGTATGGGTTCTTCCCAGGCGGCGACGCCGGGCAATACCTTTGTCATGGCCAAGGACATAGCCGACATCATCACCATGGACCCGGCTGAAGTGTTCGAACTCACCACCGGTGAGATCGCCGCCAATATCTACGATCGAATCATGATGTTTGAACCCGAAGACCTGCAAAACCTGGTCGGTGGCGTAGCCGAGAGCTGGGAAGTCAGTAATGACGGCAAAACCATCACATTCAAGATTCGCCCGGGTCAGAAGTTTCATTCTGGCAATCCGGTACGAGCCGAAGATGTCGCATGGTCCCTGCAACGTGTCGTCAAGCTAAATAAAACCCCGGCTTTTATCATTACTCAATTTGGCTGGAATGCGGATAACGTCGATAGCCTGATCAAGGCCACCGACGACAGCCACGTGCAAATTACCATAACCGAAGACTTCTCGCCCGGACTGGTGCTCAACGCCATGTCGGCCGGTGTTGCCTCCGTGGTCGACAAGAAACTGGTCATGGGCCACGAAAAGGATGGTGACCTGGGCTACGACTGGCTAAAGTCCAGAAGTGCCGGTTCCGGTGCCTTCAGCCTTAAAACCTGGAAGGCGAACGAGATCGTCACGCTTGAAGCAAATTCCAGTTACCGTCACGGCGTACCGGGGATGAAAAGGGTTATCCTGCGTCACGTGTCTGAACCCTCGTCACAACGGCTGTTACTGGAAAAAGCCGACGTCGACATGGCGCGTAACCTCACTCCGGATCAGGTCAAAGGTGTGGAAGGCAATAGCGACATTGCTATCGACGGTCATCCGAAAGGCACCATCGTTTATATGGCAGCCAATGCGGGACACCCGATACTGGGCAAAACCGAGGTTGTACAGGCAATACGCAACCTGGTTGACTACGAAGCGATGGCCAATTCTTTCCTGGCGGGACAATTTGTCGTGCACCAGGCATTCTGGCCTGGCGGTCTGTGGGCAGCCCTGGAAGAAACCCCGTATAAACAGGATGTGAGCAAAGCAAAATCCCTGTTGAAATCGGCCGGTCATGGCAACGGTTTTGAACTCACCATACATACCCTGACCAACTCTCCGTTCCCGGAGATTGCCCAGGCCGTGCAGGCCGATCTGGCAAGGGGTGGCATCAAGGCCAATATCGTGACCCTGGAGGGCAAGACCCTGTGGCCGAAATATCGCGCCCGGGAACATGACATTATCCTTGCCCGCTGGTCACCGGACTACGTCGATCCGCACTCCAACGCCGATGCCTTCGCGCATAATCCCGACAATCGCATGGAGGCGAAACTCACCGGTGTGCTGGCCTGGCGTAACGCCTGGGCAGACGATGCCAGTAATGCACTGGCGGTAAAGGCCCGCAATGAACTCGACCTTGGCAAACGCAAGCAGCAGTATCTCGAACTGCAGGGCATGCTGCAAAGAACAGGCCCTTTTGTCATCATGTTTCAGCAAAACGAGCAGGTCGCGCGCCGTAAAAATCTGAAGGGATTTATCTCGGGTTCTAACTTCGACCTGGTGTTTTACCGTAATGTAACCAAGCAGTAGTAGAAGCCGCTGGATGGATGATTCCACTGCCAGCGGGCAGCAGTCGGCAGGGCCCGGGGCCCTGTCGACCCTGGTTAAAACTCTTGGTATTGTTGCAAGTATTATCCTGACCTTTATAGGCCTGACCGCGATCACCTTCGTTATCGGCCGCGTCATGCCAGCCGATCCGGTACTCGCAATCGTGGGCGACCGGGCTTCGAACGAGGTTTACCAGCAGGTTTTCCTGCAACTCGGGCTGGATAAGCCCATCTATATCCAGTACCTGCGCTATCTTTCCCAGTTAATGGAAGGAGATCTCGGCACGTCAATCATGACCGCCCAGCCGGTTGCCGAGGATATTCTACGATTCTTCCCGGCAACACTCGAGCTGGCAACCATCGCTACCCTGCTCGGAATATTTGTCGGCGTTCCGATGGGCGTCCTGGCCGCAGTTAAACAAGGCCGCTGGCCTGATCATATTGTGCGTGTAGTTGGTCTGGTCGGGTATTCCGCACCAATATTCTGGCTTGGCTTGGTAGCTATACTAATCTTCTATGCGAAACTCGAATGGGTTGCCGGCCCGGGCCGCCTCGATGTTTACTACGACGGCATTGTCGAGCCGGCAACCGGAATCCTGCTGATCGACGCCGCCATGGCCGGTGAATGGGAAATTTTTGATAACGCACTCTCCCACCTGATCCTGCCCGCCTCGATCCTGGGCACTTTCGCGCTGGCTTATATCTCGCGCATGACGCGCAGTTTCATGCTGGATCAGCTCAGCCAGGAATACATCCTGACTGCGCGGGTGAAAGGGATTCCTGAATGGAATGTCATCTGGAACCATGCGTTTCGCAATGTCCTGGTGCAACTCATCACCATTATCGGCCTGACCTATGCATCACTGCTGGAAGGCTCGGTCCTGACCGAGACGGTTTTTTCCTGGCCCGGTATTGGCCTGTATATTACCAATTCACTGTTTAACAACGACATGAATGCGGTATTGGGCGGCACCATTGTAGTCGGCGTCTGTTTTGTCGGCATCAATTTACTGTCCGACCTGTTGTATCGCCTGGTAGATCCGAGGGTACGATGATGCCGGCTGAACTTACCCTGCGCGGATGGTTACTGGCCGAGATCCCGCATTCGAAACTGCAGGCGCGATGTCAGCGAGTCTTCATTAGCTGGCTCGCTTTCAAACGTAATCCGATTGCGATGGTTGGTTTACTGATCATCGCTGGCCTGATTGGAATCGCTGTCATGGCGCCCTGGATTACGGCTTCAGATGGGCTCGAGCTCCATCTCGCCAACCGCTTACAGGCACCCGGGAGCGAACACTGGTTTGGAACCGACGAGCTAGGTCGCGATATATTTGACCGCATAATCTGGGGATCGCGAATTACGCTTTATATCGTCGGCCTGGTATCAATCATCGTGGTACCGATCGGGCTTCTTATTGGAACTGTCGCCGGTTATATCGGTGGTTGGGTGGATACCGTGTTGATGCGCCTGACCGATATTTTCCTCGCCTTTCCACGTTTAATCCTGGCCATGGCGCTGGTGGCAGCACTGGGTCCTGGTCTGGAGAATGCGGTGTTGGCGATAGCGCTGACCACCTGGTCACCGTTTGCGCGTATTGCCCGTGCCGAGGCACTGACTATTCGCAATAGTGAATTTATTCTCGCCGCCCGTGTGCAGGGTGTCAGCACCACTGGAATTTTACTCCGTCATGTCACGCCGCTGTGCATATCGTCGGTTATTGTCCGTCTCACCCTGGATATGGCCGGTATTATACTAACCGCAGCGGGGCTTGGTTTTCTCGGTCTTGGTGCTCAGCCGCCAACCCCCGAATGGGGCGCGATGATTTCCCTCGGTCGGCAGTACCTGATCGACCAGTGGTGGGTACCCACGGTGCCGGGAATCGCCATACTTGTTGTTAGCCTGGGCTTTAATCTGCTCGGTGACGGCCTCAGGGATGTGTTCGATCCCAAGAGCGGGGTTTAATCGATGCAAATTATCGGGGAAACTAAAGGGGCACCTCTGCTGCGCGTCGAAGATCTGCACGTCAGCTATAACACGCCCACCGGACTGGTGCGTGCCGTGAGTGGCGTGAGTTTCGAACTGGGGCGCGAAAAGCTCGGCATCGTC
>Ga0255050_10000023_pt1 | contig 32442 bp, 34 predicted proteins | sample JV7_2_5_MG_FD_181714 | JGI IMG/M metagenome (GOLD analysis project Ga0255050, IMG submission 181714) | Seawater microbial communities from Jervis Inlet, British Columbia, Canada - JV7_2_5 | ecosystem: Environmental > Aquatic > Marine > Inlet | place: Canada: British Columbia | collected 2016-10-06
GCGGCCAAGGCGGCGGCAAAGGCGGCGGCAAAGGCGGCGGCAAAGGCGGCGGCAAAGGCGGCGGCAAAGGCGGGTCTGCAGGTAGCGCTAATAAAGGGAGTGGCTCGAACACTAGTCCCGATCCCGGGATTAGTCGTGCATCCTATCACGACTGGCTATCGGATCTCCTCGAGGAATAATCTGGCGCCTGATACTGGCCACGCTAAACCCCAATTTTTCTGAAAATCCATTTATTACCCCAGGCCCATATTTTAATTGATTTTCACCGCTGAGATCGCCTCAGGCCACTAAAGATGGCGCTTACAACTACAACTATCCAGAAACATCGGAGCCCCTGTCTGAATCGCATTGCCACACTAATAGCTTGCCAATAAAACCAGGGGAATTCTCCCTGGTTTTACAAGGCTCCTGAACGATGGAGCTTTATTATTGGCCAATAAAACGATAGATTAGTGGCTGCTAACAGGAACCCGACTAATGTCAAATGAAGTCATATTGACCTGCGCGGTCAGCGGTGGTCACAATAACCAGGCCAAACATCCTGATTACCCGATTACGCCGCAGCATATTGCAAATGACTGCATCGACGCCGCAAAAGCGGGGGCCGCAATTGCCCATATCCATGTACGCGACCCGGATACTGGTATTCGTTCCGGCGACCCGACCCTGTTTCGCGAAGTGGTTGAACGCGTTCGTGACTCGGGTAGCGAGGTATTGATCAACCTGACCACCAGTGAGGGTGCGCGGTTCTCACCCGGTGAGGTCGACGCCGGTATCGGTGGCCCGGGTACGACGCTGATCCAGCCACTGGATCGATTGCATCACATCGAGGAACTACGTCCGGATATATGCACACTCGACGTGGGAACCTTTAATTTCGGCGAAACTATCTTCGTCAATACGCCTGCGCACCTGCGAATAATGGCTAAACGAATTCAGGAACTCGGTGTTAAGCCAGAGATTGAGGTTTTTGAACCGGGTCATATCATGTTTGCTCACAAGCTGATCGAAGAAGGCCTGATCGATGGCGCACCGATGTTTCAGCTGTGTCTGGGCATTCCGCACGCCTCTCCGGCTACTGCCGAAATTCTTAGTGTGATGAAAATTTTATTGCCGACCAATGCCAACTGGAGCGCATTTGGCATCTCTCGATTCGAGTTTTCAATTGTCGCCCAGGCCGCTGGTCAGGGTGGCAATTGCCGGGTTGGACTCGAAGACAATCTCTATTTAAACAAGGGCGAATTTGCCAGTAATGTGTTACTGGTGGAACGCGCTGTGCGGATCATTCGTGAAATCGGACGCGAGCCAGCAACCCCGGCCCAGGCCGCCGAGCGACTGGGTGTCAATCGGCAATGACAGGCTTAGGGAACCTCTGAACAAGTCCTATGGGGATCACTGGCTTCCAGCGCGGTTCGGAATCAAGGCGCGATTTCGCAGGCATGCTGTAGCCTGGCAAGAAGTCGCAACATAGAGTCCGATTCGCGCTGGGTACCCCGTAGGGCGAGCCCTGAAGCATGCATCTGCCGCGTTGCAACCCTCGCTAAGGACTATGGCCATTAGCTTCGGGCTGCGCCTTGCATCTACATGCTTCAGGGCTCGCAGAGACCCCATAGGACTTGTTCAGAGGTTCCTTAGACCCTTTAAGCCCACTTCAATCGACTCATGCGCACTAGCAGAATTGCCACTAACGGCAACACCAGCCCCAGCACTATGCTGGCAATTATCAGGTCACCCAATTCACTGTAATCGGCAGCGACCTGAATTTCGCCAGTAGTCTGGTCCTTCACCTCGCGTGTCACCAGATAAATCTGATTTAAATACTTGGTGCCCAGTTGTGATAACGACAGGGCTAAATTGGTAAACGAGGCCATCACCGCAAAATAAGTCGCCTTCAGGTGAGCCGGTGCCGAGTTTGCTATCCAGGCAAGCATTGGAATCATCGCAATCTGGCCGAGTGGGGATTCAAGCGTAGTATTAACTATGGCGATAAATTGCGCATCCACGACACCACCCGTAACACTGGCGGTCCAGATGTGCATACCATAGTACATACCCAGGAACGGCAGGGTCAGAATTGTTCCAGCAACGGTTAACGCGCCAATTACGTATGCCAATGATCGCTCGATCATAAACCGGCGAAAAATGAATATCCCTACCAGGGTAAGAACGCCGCCGATGAGCGAAAGCACGGAAAAGAAATGCTGATTAAACTCCAGTACATCGTTCATCCACCAGAAAAGACCGGGGCCCTGGTTGGGTATTGCACGAAATACGAAAATGATGATTGCGGTGCCAACCAGTGTGCGGCGAGCATTCGCTTCCAGTTCGCGCGTCAGCTTCATAATCAGAAAAGTGATGATGCCGAACGAGCCGATAAAAATGACTTCCTGGTTATAGACATAGTCACTGAACCCCATTCCCAGGGTAAAGATGACAAACACCAGGCTGCCGCCGAGTATCCACCAGTTCGGGCTGATTTTTTCCATGTTCTCGCGTAGATGCGAATCTATTTCCTGCCTGCTAATACCTTTCGCCAGCATATCGCGAATATCTCGACGTTTGATCACTCCCGCCAATATGACACCGGCTACCGATACCATCGGGATTACCAGCGCCAGCAGGTAGATGTCCCGGTAGATCAGTGTGATCGCAGATTCCGGCAGGTCCTCTACATCGCTGAACAGGTATAAATTTATGAAAGCTACCAATACGGTTCCACCGATGATCGCCACGCGCCCCAGGGTCTGCATAGTGATATGCATTTGCTTGAGCCTGGCCGGGTCGATGGGATTGCCGTCATCATCGAAGTGAGGTACCGCCTCGACCGTCATACCATCGGCCACGGTATCCTGGACGACGTAACCAATGGGTGCCAGTAAAGTGCTTAACACAAACCACGCACCTGCCGACATGATACTGGTCATCGCCTCGCGATCACTCAACAGGCCAACCATGATTAACAGGCTCGCCGCAATTAACGACGCACCGACATACACTAAAATACCCTTCCAGCGCCAGATTAAATCTACCAGGTGACCCATTGGCATTTTTAGTGCCCAGGGGATATTGGCCCAGAAACCCAGAGCAGCGAGGAATGCCGCGGAAAGACCGAGATAATCTTTGACGAAAAAAGCGCCGACGATGCCGGTAAGACCCGAAATACCGGCTGCCAGATAAACCATCAATGGCGGCAGGTAGGACAACCGCATTTCGCGGCCCAGGGAAAGGATATTTAAATCAAACCATTGGTATGATTTACTGAAACTGAAAATTTTGTGTGTCCTCTTTGATATAGATTAAATCATCCCATGCCTGTCAATATATTAGCAGGTAGATGACAGTCGTGGATGAAATTAGTCTTTCTCCGAATCGGTAGACGCCATCAGCGCATCGGTATAGCGCCGGCCCGCGACAGTAGTTTCATTGATTAGCTCATCGAGCGTCTGCACCACATCGTTACTCAAAGCGATATCACCGGCGCCGGCATTTTCGCGCATATGGCTGATATCCTTAGTGCCGGGAATTGGGATCAACCGCTTCCCGTGCCTGGCTAGAATCCAGGCCAGGGCTAGCTGTGCCATGGTGCAATTCTGCTGATCGGCAATCTTCTTATAGGGTTTTAGCAATTTCAGGTTTTTGTTGAAATTCGCAACTTCGAAACGGGGGCGCGCGATAGTGCTACGAATATCGCCTTCATCAACCTGGGTGACATTGCGGGTAACGCCGGTAAGAAAAGACCGCGCTAACGGCGAAAAGGGTACAAAGGCAATATCAAGCTCGTCACAGACCGAAAGAATTTTACGTTCCGGCGTCCGCGACCACAGCGAGTATTCAGACTGCATCGCAGTAATTGGATGCACCGCATGTGCCCGGCGGGTCGTTTCGGCGCACATTTCAGACAGGCCAATTGTCTTTATTTTTCCCTCTCGCACTAAATCCGAAAGCGCACCCACGCTTTCCTCGATTGGAATTTTGGGGTCGAGGCGGTGCAGATAATAAAGATCAATCACATTCGTTTGTAAACGCCGCAAACTATCTTCACAGGTTTGACGAATAACTTCTGCCCGGCCATCCAGATCGGTGCTACCCGACTTGTTTTTGACAATACCGCATTTACTGGCGAGAACAAATTCCTCGCGTCGGTGGCTCAGCGTTTTACCGATCAACTCTTCGTTGTGCCCCATGCCGTACATCGATGCCGTATCGAGAAAGGAATAACCGGCGTCGATGCACTCGTTTAGCAATCGAACCGTTAGCTTCCCATCTGCCTTGCCATACCCCATTGACAGGTTCATGCAACCGAGGCCGACCGCTGAAACAGTGAATGGCCCCAGTTTACGTTGATGCATAGTATTATTCCGATTGAGTCGAAAAAGACTGATACTATAATACGTTGTTTGTGATCTAGTTGCTCCAGGAGTCTGTCGTCGAACTCACTTCCAGACAAATCAATAAGCTGACCAACCACCTGAAATTGATACAAGACGAACTTGAGCTTCAATTGGAGGGTTCCAGGCAAAGCTCCAAACCAGTCACGCTCGACCAACAGGCGGTGGGTCGTGTTTCACGCATGGATGCAATCCAGCAACAACAAATGGCGGTCGCCAATCGAGAGCAATCTACATTACTACTCAAACTGGTATCTACCGCTTTAGTTAGAATTAAAACCGGCGCATACGGGTATTGCCTGCGATGCAGTGAGCCCATCGCATTCGCCCGCCTCGAGGCGCAGCCCTTTACCCCCAACTGCCTGGACTGTCAGTCTGCAGTGGAACGAAAATAGGCTTTCCCCGGTCGCCATAAGCCCAGAAACTAGCCCGGATGGATTCACTACCCGCTAATCAATGATATCATGGACTTAGACCAGGCAGTCGATTGACGGTTGTTTAAACAGTATAACGCAACTTTCCAGGAATCAATTATGGCGAATTTTCCAGCCCTATCAGAAATGGGCATCAACAATCCCGGGGAAATTGAACATTATTCCCTGAGTACCACGAATAATATCGACCACCTCAGAGTAATTTATAAACGCAAGAAAGGGTCTTTATTGCCGACCAGCAAGCGATTCGAATTCGGACGTGCGTCGAGAACCGTGATGACCGACAGCGGCACCCAGGCAACAGAAATCGTGCACGATATTTCTCCGTTTCTGCAAAAGGCGCTTCAAGAGTTAGACCATCTTATCGATGCAAAAAAATCCAACATCGAACAGGTAAAACTGGTCAAACAGGAAATTCAACGCCTGCACCAGGAAATAGACAGCCGCATGGCTTATATCGAGTCACTGATAGACGAGATATAACCCTAGGAGCCTGATGGTTTCGACTAGGACGAATCTCCCGGGTCATTGCCGTGAGATATTCCAGGCCGATGGTGAAGTCTCCTGGCTTGTATCCTGCGCCAGACCACTAGCAATGCAACGAATACCAGCGGTGCAGCCCAAAACACCAGGGGATCGTAGAAGTATTCAGCCAGTTTTTCCAACATTACGTCTTCCGGGGTCTCTGCCCACGCCAGAAAAACGGTATAAAAGCACCCACCCGGCTCTGGTAACGACGATACTCATCTGCAAAAATTCTGATCATGCGTCTTTCTTCGTAATATCCACCGATTACCATATAGGTGAAATACATCGCGGTATAGACGATATTATTCAACGACGGTCCGCTGGTCAGCAGGAATAATAGCCCGGCGACCATCATCGGGTGGCGCACCCAGCCGTATACTCCCCTGACTTCCAGGCGATGGGTCCCGAACAGTTCGAGATCCGATGTCGGCGTCGCCCTGCCGAGAATTCTCGATAATCCCCGGTATGCCTGCTTCAAACCCAGAAATTCCAGGTAATCACTCTGCAAAAAAGCGGCGTAGAGAAAAGCGATTGAGCCCAAATGCAAGACAATAATGATCTGCCACAACCAGTCTGGATAAGCGACCACCCAGACGTCGTACTCGATGTTCCGCGCCCAATGCAACGCCGAGACACCATAGTAGAGCGCCCAGTAGCTGAGGCCGCAATAAACCAGGCGCCAGAAATGATCGACGAAAAACGAACCTGTCCAGCGAGCCAGCGCGTTCTTGAACGGTTCTTGAGCACCGACCGAATGCAGCAGCCCGAATACCGCAAATGCTAACAACGATGCCCCGTAATCGCCGGGTACCGATGATGCCATCATGGATGACCGTTCTACGGGCTTCTACTGGTTCTCGTAGGCCAGGATAGCGGCCTTCAGGTCATCGAGTTCTTCGCAGCCGAAAAAGCAGATATCGTCGAGTTTCTTTAGACGTTCCCTGGCTTTTTCGGGTTCGCCGGTTTGCAGGTAAAGCTCGCCCAGATATTCATTGGCGCCGCGATGGTTCGGGTCAATCGCCAATGCCCGCTGGTATGCGCTCAGGGCTTGGTCAAATTTCTTCAGCTTGCGGTTGCTGAAACCGAGGTAATTCCAGGCATCAGCATCCGTTGGTTTGGTGGCAATCACCTTGTTAAACAGCTTAATCGCTTTGTCGTATTTGGCGCTCTTAACAGCTTTTACACCCTGCTCGTAATAGCTGTCCGTGGGTTGGGTGGACGAGCTGGAACTGCCCGCGGCCATTGCCACTGATACCAGAACGAAGCTCATCACGACAGTCATCAGATACCTGGTCAACATCGTTTTTTCTCCCGGGATCACGATTGTAAACGCTACCCATTAACGAATAGCTTTGATTATGCCACGACTGTTATTCAACCGTCTAACCTGATCTTGGCCAGCAGCGTCGATAGAAAACCCAAACTACTTCAATTTTAATTGATAAAGCCTATACTGGAGTCCAGGTCATAAAAAGGCAGGCGATGCATAAACTGAAGTTCAGTCGTTGGCATGAAAGGCAGCTGTATTACAGTTTCGCCTGGTTAATAAGTTGCCTGCTGTGTGGTTTTTTATTTGTCACCATTATCGAATTCGTCGGCCTGAATACGTCCGGAGTAATATTAATCATTACACTGATTGTGCTCTATGTAATCGGCCTCGGCACTATTGAGCTATTTCGGCAATTCTGGTCGCGATTTTCTTACGCCCAACATTGCGCCAGTTCAGCAACCTGTAAAAGTTGTGGCACTTACGGTCTGTTCAGTGTCATTATCGAGGCTCGACCAATCTATGCCCGATGTAAAAAATGCGATCATCAATGGGTAATTTAGAAAGCTAACATTATGACCAGCAAAAATACCTGCGTGTACTTAGGTCAGCCCCTGGCTGATTATGGCTTCGGCGACGGTCATCCTTTTGGACCTGAACGCCACCATGTATTTCAAACCGAATTAATTCGACAGGGACTGGATAGACCACTGGAAATACAGGAGCCTGTCACGGCCTCACCCGATCTGATTGAACTGTTTCATACCAGCGATTACATTGAAAAAGTACGTGATTATTCAAAATTTGGAGGCGGCTATCTGGATGGCGGCGATACACCTTCATTTATTGGCATGTACGAGGCTGCCAGTAGCGTTGCGGGTACGGTCACCGACGCGATAGACCGCATTATGGCAAAGCAATATCGTCGAGCGTTTTCACCAATCGCCGGATTGCACCATGCTCGACGTCATGTCGCCGCAGGATTTTGTGTATTCAACGATTGCGGCATAGCCATCGAATACCTGCGCCAGCAGTATGGCATTAGGCGCGTTGCCTATATAGATATCGATGCTCACCATGGCGACGGTGTATTTTACAGTTTTGAAGATGATCCAGATTTGTTGTTTGCCGATATTCACCAGGACGGTCGCACCCTGTACCCGGGCACAGGTGCCGAAGATGAAACCGGCAAGGGCGAGGCAATCGGTACCAAGTTAAACATTCCGGTCCCACCGTTTGCCGACGATTCGGTATTTCAGTCAGTTTGGCCGCAGGTCGAAACCTATTTGCAAAAATACGAACCCGAATTTATATTGCTGCAATGTGGTGCGGATAGCATCGAGGGCGATCCGATAACCAATATGGCATTTAGCCCCGCCTCACATGCTTACGCCACGCAACGCCTTTGCGCGCTGGCTGATCAGTATTGCGATGGCAAAATGCTGGCGATGGGCGGCGGAGGCTATAACCACGACAATATTGCCCGTGCCTGGACCGCGGTTGTCGATGCGATGGTGAAGGCCGGTTAATCAATCTGTTTCACGTCAGCCCGCCGCTGTTTTATTCCCACCGCACATGGTTCTGCTCATCGATCGCAGATTGGAGTAATTCAATCAATGGCAAGGCCCGGGTGTGCAAACCGACCGCTGGTTGCTCTTCGTCACTATCCCCTGCAGGTTCATTGGTTTGCTTTACTGATTCGAGTCCCCGCTGCAAATTGCTCAGCGCATGCGATACATCCTCTGGAACTATCGCACCGGGTATCGAAGTCCCGTAATCCATCATCTCAAGCATTGTTAGCCCGACCTCACCAAACATGACGATATTGGCATAGGATTTAGTTTTAAAGGTGACCAGCATTAGGTGTCATTCCCCGATTTATGTACCATCACTACTGATTGCTTCGAGTTTTAACAGTCGCATACGATTTACAACCGCCACTAATTCCTGTAATCGCGGCAGAGCCAGCTTACCCATCGGATAAGGCGTAATGGAATCGAAACCACCTTGCGCTATCTGTCCGAGCACTCGCTCAAGGCCGACTACCAAATCGGTCTCCCGCAAACTATCATCCTGTTGGTATTTATCTATCAGGTATCCGATCGAGAGCAGTTGGGCGGTATCGACTAGCTGGTCGAGCGACTGTAACAGAACCTCTTCCACGCCATATTGTAACAGTCGAGTGCCGAACGCTTTTATTTTCTGTTTTCCGGTGGATCCAGTCGCCGATAAACTCCTGACTAGCGGTATTCTTGCCGAGCGTTGTAGTAAATCAGAAATATCGGATTCCGAGACAACATCGGACTGGGCCAGTTGATGGGCTTTAGAGGTTACATCCACCGGTTGATAGTTATCCATCATCACGACCCGGTCGGCCAGTGAAAAATAATCTCCCGAACCACCCATCACCATCACCACTGAAATAGCGTATTGATCGCGTAGCTGGCATATTCGTTGCGACAGCGGTGTTATCGGTTCCTTGTCCTCTGGTACCAGTAATCGCATGCGTTGATCACGAATCAGAAAATTGCTTGCCGAGGTGTCTTCATCAATCAACAGGGTATGGACCCCTGATGATAACGCCTCAACGATACTCGCTGCCTGCGAACTACTGCCGCTGGCGTTGGACGTGGTAAAGAAACTACAGTCTTTAGCGTCGGGCAGATTTTGGATGAACGGTCTAATATCGACACCGGAAATGGCTCGACCGTCCTCGGCATGTAGTTTGAGGCAGCTGGGATCGCTGACTACCAGTTCACGACCATCACCAGGAATGTGGTCGTAGGCACCCTGCTCTATCGCGCGCAACAGGGTCGATTTACCATGGAAACCGCCCCCGACTACGAGATTAATACCTTTCGGGAATGCCAGGCCGGTGATCGGGGGGCCATGTTTTAACGGCATCTCGATCGCTATCGATTCAGGCGCCTTGATCCGAGTTGCATTTTGCAAGGGGCGGTCGTCGACACCACTTTGGCGAGCCAGATTCGAACCGTCGGCAATGAATGCGATTAAATTTTCCGACTCTAGCTGCGCACGTAGAAATTGTTGATCTTCAACGCAATTAACGTGCCGCTCGGCGATATCCAGGTCTTCTTTAACTTGCATTAAAGCAGATTCAACGACCGCCGGTAACTCGTCGAATAACATGACGCTTGCCTGCTGTGCGTCGATTCTTCGATTATTGGCTGGCAAGCCAATCTGAAATCGGATTTCGAGCTGGGTTGAATCGATCGACACGGTACTGCGATATAACACCTGCTGGCCATAACGCGCAATTTCGAATTCCCCGCTTCGGCCTGATCCGCGATTTCCTTCGACTGTTGTATTGATCGCAGCGCTAAAACGACGCCCGAGATAATCTTCCATGGCGATACGCCGTATCGAGTTGTTATAGAAATGACCCGGTAGCGAGGTGGATTCGGTAGACAGGACTACCCGACAACGTGAGGATTCGGCAAATGGATCGCCCTGTACATGATCGATGAAAAGACAAAAGCCGCCGAACTGGAATTCGCCCTGCAAACGCTTATAGGACTTATACCCCTGTCCTTCGACCTCGGTTAACAAATTTGCCAGGTTCTGCATTTTTATCGACTAAAGGGTACCTCAAATTATTCTATATGAGTCAGGTTGAGCAGGGTTCCCCTTATACTACTATTCGCTTGAAAAATGAATTAGATCAATATCGGTGTGATCCACCTTCTTGCCCAGACTGATAAAACCTTCTCCATACAGAGCCAGTTCTTCCCGCCTTAAGAATATTTCCAGTCCATCCCGGTTTTTGATAAAGGTCCCATTGGTACTCTGGTCGCTAATAATGAATTTTCCGCGCCGATGTTCAAGTTTCGAATGATAACGCGAAATTAATTCACCCTGGATTACCAATTCACAATCGGTGCCACGCCCCAGTACAAAAGAGGTGGTCGTATTGGGAATATCAATCTTTTTTTTGCCACAGGTCAGGATCAGGGTTTTCGCCTGATAGTGCCTTGCCGGGTTGGTAAAACTGCTCGCAGTAGCCATGTTTGTGACATCGCTTTCCTGTTCCCAGTTAAACAGGTAAATATCGATCGGGTCTTCACGACCTTTGACACGCAAGCGGTCGAACGGCCGACTACGATTAATGAGGTCTTCATTTTGAATCAGAAATGCTAATTCCTTGGTACAGAGAATTTGCCGCGCCCTGGCGATACTGGCAATTCGGGCAGCGACATTAACCGTGTCGCCGAAAATATCATTATTTTCCAGTATCGCGCTACCGTATTGCATGCCTATTCGAATCGAAACCCCGATGGTCTCGGGAGTACGATCGTCTTCCATGGTTTCCTGAATTGCGCGTGCGGCAACCATTGCCATATCCGGGTCCATAAAGTAAACCAGAATTTCGTCACCGATGGTCTTCACCAGGTTTCCGCTATGCCGTTTGGAAATGGAAATCAGCGCGTCGAGGGATTTAGAAATGCGTTCTCGTGCCAGATCATCACCCATATTCTGGTACATAGCCGTACTACCGGCTACATCGGCAAACATAACGACACACTTTATCGTCTCTCGTGTCATTTACACTTTATCCACTCATTGCTTCGCTGGTTTAAGGAAATACTATTCAAACTCATAAATGCCTGGCCAAAGGAATTAAACTGATCCCGCAATCAACTACCATACATTCCAGCACGGATTTGATCGGTCAAATGCGACCCATGGTTGCACCGGGTTCACGCATCGCTTTGGAACAATCCTGTTCCACACTATAAAACGGTCACCTGCTGGATTAACGCATCGTTACTACTGTTTCATCCAAATGTGACGACAATTGATCTAGCCTGAAATGGTTTTATTAATATGCCTGTCAAATAGTTAAGGAACCTCTGATCAATTATGTCATATCTCTGCGGGTTCTGAAGCGTACAGCTACAAGACGTGCTTCGCAGCAAATGGCCTGAGTCCTTTGTAAGAAGTGCAACGCAGTAGATGTGCGTTTCAGAGCCCGCCCTACGGGGTTCACAGGCTGATCCGCACTCTGCGTTACAATTTTTCACCAGGCCGACGCATGTATTCAAAATTACGCCTTGATTGCGAATCAGCCTGTGAGCCAGAGATGTAACATAATTGATCAGAGGCTCCTTAATATTTTCATTAACTTTATATAGCATGTTACTGAAAAATAAAGTGTTATTCTAACAGTTATTTATCTGAGATATAGCTGATCGCCCTGGCTATCCGGGTCAGAGTTTTTGCCTTTCCTATGATTTCGACGGTATTGTCGATTGGGGGCGAAAATGAACCGCCGGTAATCGCCACGCGCAATGGCTGGCCTACCTTGGCCATATTGAGTCCCAGTCGCTCAATAATTGACTCGATAATTTGATGAATAGCGGGTGATTTCCACTCATTCAGCTGGCTGAATTCGTTCTGCAGACATTGAAGCGGTTCCAGGGCCACCGGGCGCAGGGCCTTTTTGGCCGCTTTTTTATCGTATTCCTCAAAATCTTCAAAACAATAGAGAATACTGTCTACTAATTGATTGATGGTCGAAACACGCTGCCGATATAACTCAACGATACTGTCAATATCGGTCTCTGGCTCATAAACCGTACCTGTCTTGTCCAGGCGTTGCTTAACCAGATCGACAATTTGATCGATCGGTGCGGCAATCATGTATTGTTGGTTGATCCAGTTAAGTTTTTCGGTATTGAATGACGAAGCCGAGTTGTTGATATTATCCAGGGAAAAGTGTTCAATCATCTCTGCCGTGTCAAATATTTCCTGGTCACCATGTGACCAGCCGAGTCGCACCAGGTAATTCAGCATTGCTTCAGGTAAATAGCCGTCCTCGTAATACTGCATGATGCCGACCGCTCCATGTCTTTTCGACAGGCGTTTACCATCGTCTCCGAGGATCATCGGCAGGTGGGCATATTCTGGACACTCGGCTCCCAGGGCTTTAAGAATATTAATTTGTCTGGGTGTATTGTTAACATGATCATCTCCACGCACCACGTGAGTGATTTGCATTTCCATGTCATCGACAACGACGGTGAGGTTGTAGGTCGGGGTGCCATCCGAGCGCGCTATGATCAGGTCATCCAGCTCGTTATTATTGACCCTCACCGTACCCTTGACATGATCGCTAAAAATCACTTCGCCTTGCCGGGGATTTTTGAATCGAACCACTAACTCCGATCCGGTATCGGGCTTTAATCCAAGCGCCCGGCAATTTCCGTCGTATCGCGGCTTTTGTTTTGTCGACATCTGGGTTTCGCGTAAGAGCTCCAGGCGTTGTTTGGTACACGAGCAGTAATAAGCATCGCCCTGATCAATTAATTGCTGTATTGCAGTTGCGTAACGATTAAACCTTTGGGTCTGATAATAAGGACCCTCATCATAATCCAGATTCAACCACTGCATACCATCCAGAATCGCCTGCACTGACTGCTCGGAAGATCTTTCCCGGTCGGTATCTTCGATTCGCAACACAAATGCGCCACCCATTTTTTTGCTAAATAACCATGAAAACAAGGCTGTCCTGGCGCCGCCCACGTGAAGGTATCCGGTAGGACTAGGGGCAAAGCGGGTTTTAATCATCAGGCTTCTCGGGCAGTGCGGGCAACGCGCGGTATTCTACCAAAATAAGATCACTGATTCGCCCAGACTTGATCAGAGACTGCCTAAAATTTCTGTTTTAGCTCCATTACGTTGCCGATACGTTGCAAATGCGTAAATTTCAGAAACGAGTTACCCAGCAGCACGTCCTGGGGTCGAGCACCTTCGATCACTGTCGCGGCTACATTGGGCACCTTGATACCACCCACACTGACACTATCGAGTGTAACCCGCCATACAGGTACTGTTGCGGCCGCGGTATGGGCAAAACTCTTGGTCCCGCGACGATAATCGATGCCGATTTGCGCCGCATGGGCACCGCTCAGGGTCACTTCGGTAGCACCGGTATCGACCAGAAATCGGGTCGGGCGACCGTTGATACTGCCTGCGATGTAGTACATTCCCTGAAAATCCGGATAAATCCTGGAGACCGAGTGGTCTGGTTTTTTATAGTTACTCTGAATTCCCTGGTTTAGGCCCAGTTTCCTGGTTTCTCCATCAATCGATATTACCGCGCCCCTTCCGGAAGCCGAAATCAGCGTTACGCCCTCGAAGGTTTCACCCTTGCTCAGTAGTTTTTGTTGCGCATCAATCTGTAACAGGGCCTTGTCGGTAAATAATCCGATTACCTTTACCCTGGCGGCCAAAGCGCCGGCTGTGAAGAGATGGATAGCCAGTAACAGATAGCAAATTAGCGATATTAATTTCATAATTTTTCGGCGCTATAAAACCAGAATGCCTGGATACAGGCAAATGCATACAGGCCGGCCAAAACATCGTCAATCATGATCCCGAATCCACCGCGTAGGTGTTTGTCTGCAATATTTACCGGCCAGGGTTTGAAAATGTCGAAAAATCTGAACAGTACAAATCCAGTCAGTAGCCACTGCCATGTCGGAGCCGGGACCGCGATCATCGTAATCCAGTAACCAATTATTTCATCCCAGACTATTCCCGAATGATCGTGTACACCGAGCGCTTTACTGGTGTAATGGCAAACATAAACACCCATTATAAAACCACCCAGTATGACCATCAAATAGACTATCAAATCAAGCCGGCTCAATAATAAATACAACGGAACGGCGACTAATGTGCCCATCGTGCCCGGCGCACGCGGCGACAGGCCCGAACCAAAACCCAGGGACAGCAGGTGCAGTGGATTGCGAAGCATCGAAACCGGGATGGGTTTGCTATTCAAAATGTTGATATCCCTGCCAGTCGTATAGATCAATCGTTTGTTTAGCTTGTATCAAAGTGTAGCCTGATTCGGAAATTTCGCCTATTTCACTCAGTCGGCAATCAGGGTTTTGCTGGTTCCACTGCACGACCCGGGGCCAGTGTTGCCGGGGCAGCGTTAGACATATCTCATAATCATCACCCCCGCTCAAGGCATACTGGTAGGCATTATTCTCGATGATCCATGCGGGTACCGGCAGGGACGCCTGGTTGATTTTCGCGCCCGCATCACTCAGTTTCAGGATATGCGCCAGATCACCGATCAGACCATCCGACAAATCGATCGCGGCCGAGGCATAGCGCGATAAAAAATCGATCAGTTCAGTGCGTGGGCAGGGTCGGTTCAGTGCACCCAGGCTAATCCCTGCGACAGGCCTGGGTAATTTTATTCGTTTCTGGGCATGTGCAAGACCCAGGGCCGCACTTCCCAATAATCCGGAAACCAGAATTTTATCGCCCGGCTTTGCACCACTTCGAGTGACATATCGATCTTTGTGTACCAGCCCGGTAATCTGTATGGTGATGGACAACGGGCCCCGGCAGGTATCACCTCCAACCAGTTCGAGCTGAAAGGTTTCGGCAACCTGTTTCAAACTGCTGGAAAATTCATGCAACCAGGCTTCATTATAATCGGGCAGACTGAGTGATAGCAAAAACCACGCCGGCGTTGCGGCCATCGCTGCCAGGTCACTCAAATTGACCGCCAGGGACTTGTAGGCAATATCGGCTGCGCTGGTATTTTTCGGAAAATGTACTCCGCCAATCAGGGTGTCCATACTCATAACCGCCTGCATTCCTGCTGGCACATCGATGACAGCTGCATCGTCTCCCTGGGATAATTTCGTCGTAGCCCGGCTATCACCGATATCGGCAAAATATCGTTTTATCAGTGAAAATTCGTTCAGCGACAACGATCTAGCTTCCCAATAGATTAGGCCGTAGTTTCAGCTTCACGAATTTTTTGTGATAGCGGATCAAGAACACCGTTGACAAATTTATAGCCCTCATCGGCACCATAGCTTTTTGCCAGCCTGACTGCCTCGTTGATAATCACCTTATAGGGGATTTCCAGGTGATGGATCAATTCGTAGGTAGCAATTCGCAGAATATTGCATTCGATTGGATCCAGGTTGTCTTCGAAATTTTGCATGAATCGCCGGTAGCTAGCATCAAGCTCGGTCACAGCCGACGGAATCTTATAAAGCAATTCGAGAAAATACTCGGGGTCGCCGGATGCAACTCCCTGTTCTTCCATATAGTGGTCCTTAATCCAGTCCAGGTCTTCACCCGACAACTGCCATTGATACAGGGCCTGTAATGCCTTTTCACGGGCATGTTTACGTTTCTTGATAGACGGCGACTTGTCAGATCTGGTTCTTCCCATCGGTACTAATTAACCAATTTTTCGAATTAAACTAATCATTTCCATTGCTGCCATCGCAGCATCTGACCCCTTGTTGCCGGCCTTGGTGCCCGCTCGTTCAATGGCCTGTTCTATCGTATCGGTGGTTAGCACCGCATTGATAACCGGGATCGAGTACTGCAATGCGAGCGAGGACAATGCCTTCGCGTTTTCACCGGCGACAATATCAAAGTGCGGCGTCGACCCCCTGATTACCGCTCCCAGACCGATAACAGCGTCAAATTTTCCGGAGGCGGCGAAGTTTTGGACGATTAACGGCATTTCCAGGGCACCCGGAACGTGGCTTACGGTTATATCGGAGGATTTTATCCCTGCTCGTTGCAGCGTATCCAGGGCACCGCGCAACAGGCTGTCGACGATAAATCCGTTAAAGCGGCCGACGACGATGGCGATCCTGGCCTGATCGACACTGATATCGCCATTGACTTGCGTTACTTCACTCATAATGCTTCCTCGTTAATCAGAATAATATTCGACAACTTCGAGACCAAAACCGCCAAGCCCGTGGAATTTTTTCGGGGCACTCAGCAAACTCATTTTACGCACTCCTAAATCTGCCAGAATCTGGGCACCTATTCCATAAGTCCTCAGGTCGCCGGACTGATCTTCATCGTGACCGGTATCGTCGCGTATTATCGATTCTATTTTAGTCATCATATCCCGGGGAGATTCGGCCTGGCGCAGGAACACAATAACACCCTGCCCAGCTTTGTCGATGGTTTCCATGACATCGCGTAATGGCCAGCCGCGGCCTGTGGTACCGAGCAGGGCATCGGTCAGGGTATTTTGCACATGCACTCGCACCGGGATCGGTCGATCGGGATCAATCTTGCCTTTTACCAGTGCAAAATGCAGTTCCTGCCCAATACTGTCTTCGTAGGCAAATAACTCGAATTCGCCAAAATCGGTTGGGAACCTGGTTTCAATGATACGCTCGATGGTATGTTCGTTTTCGATTCGATATCGAATTAAATCCTCGATGGTGCCTATTTTTAAATCGTGCTGTCTGGCAAAAGCTTCCAGATCCTTGCGGCGTGCCATAGAGCCGTCATCGTTTAGAATCTCGACAATCACCGCCGCGGCCTCATACCCGGCCAATCGCGCCAGGTCGCATCCCGCTTCGGTGTGCCCTGCCCTGATCAAAACACCCCCTTTAAGTGCCATCACCGGAAATATGTGGCCAGGCTGTACGATATCCTCGGGAGTCGCATCTGATTTTACCGCAGCCAGCACGGTGGTGGCGCGGTCCGCCGCAGAAATTCCGGTAGTAACTCCAGCTGCGGCTTCGATTGAGACGGTGAAATTGGTTTCCATATGTGCTTTATTGTCACCTACCATCAGGGGCAGGCGCAGCTGCAGGCAGCGTTGCTCGGACAGGGTCAGACAAATTAATCCGCGGCCATATTTAGCCATAAAATTAATGTCGTCGGCGGTGATAGCCTCGGCAGCCATCAGGATATCGCCTTCGTTTTCTCGATCCTCATCATCCATAATCACAACCATTTTACCGGCTTTGATATCCTTGATAATTTCTTTTATGTTGTTTAGTTTCATCAGACCAGGTTTTAACGGCATATTTATTTAATAAATCCAGACTTGACCAGCGTTTCCATAAATTGCTCTTCGGAACGAGCTTTGCGATCCGCTTTGCCCTCGACCAGCCGTTCCAGGTATCGAGCGATAATATCAACTTCGATATTAACCCTGGTACCCGGTTGATAATACTGGAAAATGCTCTTTTCACGCGTATGTGGCACGATATTAACATCGAATCGATTCCGCGCTATGCGATTGACGGTCAAACTCGTGCCATCGACGGTAATCGACCCCTTTTCGGCAACGTAATGCTGGAGCTCAGGCGCCAACTCAAAACTGTATCGAATTGAGTGCGCATCCTCGCTCAGATCAACCACGCTTGCCAGGCCGTCAACATGGCCACTGACCAGGTGACCGCCAAGTGCGGTTTGCAATGTTAATGCTCTTTCGAGATTGACCGGACTTCCTTGCTTTAGATCAGCGAGACTGGTGCGGTTCAGGGTTTCTGTCGAGACGTCGGCAATGAACTGCCCGCTCGAAAACGAAACCGCGGTTAAACAAACGCCGCTAACTGCAATGCTATCGCCGGCAACGCAGCCACTCAGATCCAGTTCACCAGTATCGATTGCAAGGCTAATATCACCACCTCGATGATCAATACTCGCGATAGATCCTATGGCCTGGATAATTCCGGTAAACATCAGCGTTTTAAGTCCTTCAAGTATCGAGTCCTGACAGTCGATTTAAAAATTTGTTTTCTCGGCATGATTGATAGTCGGTAAATGCAGGGCCAGCCGGCGCGCCGCCCGCTGTGCCCAGGTATTGGTTAGAAGTATAACCTGAAAAACGGATTATATTGTCCAGCCTGGCTACAGTCAGTAGCCTGTTTGGCTCGACAATACCGGCAATATTAATTTTAACACCGCATCGACCGTCGATATTGAATTTCTAATTTAGTGAAAGTTTTAAGCGAATGTCATCATCTAACTTTCTGACCTGTTCGATGTTACAGTTGACGCTTTCACTCATACGCGATATCTGTCCCAGGTCAAAAGCGCCAATCGATCGGCTGCCTAGTATCTTCGGCGCCATATAAACTATTATCTCGTCGACCAGGCGTCGCTGTACTAATGCACCGGCAAGTGTTTGTCCGCATTCGGTATGCACTTCATTAATTTCTCGTTTTGCCAGGTGTGTCATCAATTTGGTCAGGTTAATATTGCCTGAACCTGAATCATCCAGAATCGTAACCTGCGCACCGGCCGCGACCAGGCGTTCGATATCAAATGGCGAACTATTCAGGGTATAAACCCAGATTTCGCCTTTGGTGCCAAATATTTTCTCCTTACCAGTGAGCCGTAATTTTGCATCCACAATTATCCTTACCGGCTGCCTGAGCTCGATTTTCTGATCAAGATCCGATTTTGACAACCGCAGGTTTAATGAAGGATTGTCGTCCATTATAGTTTTAGCCGAAGTGAGAATTGCCGAGCTTCTGGCACGCAGGCGCTGGACGTCGAGCCTGGCTGATTTACCGGTAATCCATTGACTCTCACCACTTTTAAGTGCGGTACGACCATCCAGTGATAGCGCCATTTTCAAACGTACAAAGGGACGGTTTTTCTCTAGTCGAGATATAAATCCCTGATTTAATAATCTCGCTTCTGACTTCATAATACCCTGGATCACTTCTACACCTTTCGCTTCGAGTTTGGCTATGCCTGCACCAGCCACCAGTGGATTGGGGTCTTTCATCGCAACAACCACCCTTCCGGGTTTTAGTTCGATTAGCGCATCGACACAAGGTGGTGTCTTACCATGATGTGAGCAGGGTTCGAGGGTGACATAAAAATCACTGCCGGGCGGAACCTCGTTATTACCGATCGCGTTAATCTCAGCATGCGGACCACCGGTGAATTCATGCCAGCCCTGCGATACGAGCTTCGCATCCTTGACTATGACACAGCCGACGCGTGGATTCGGGTGCGTGGAATACATCCCCTTACCTGCTATTCGTAATGCCTGCGCCATCCAGTATTCGTGATTAAATGGCTGCGGCATTAGCTCTCCTCATCGATCAGGGGTACCTGCCGACGATGCATCTCGGGTGTTGGTTCGGATTCAAGCGTTTTAATGACTTCTTCAAATGCCTGAATATCTTCAAAACTAAGATAGACCGAGGCAAATCGAATATAAGCAACATGATCCAGTCGCTGTAGTTCGTGCATTACCAGGTCACCAATTTTCCGCGACGATATTTCACGCGAGTCAGTTCCAATCAACTGTTTCTTGATATGGCCGATCGCATCTTCTATCTGATCGGCAGCGACGGGCCGTTTTTCCAGTGACCGCAACATCCCGCTACGCAGCCTTAACTCGTCAAAAGTGTCGCGACTACCATCACTCTTGATCACTATTGGCATATTCAGAATTGGGGACTCGTAGGTAGTAAATCGAGTCTCGCAGGAAACACATTCCCGCCTACGGCGTACCTGGGCAGATTCCTGTGCCAGCCTGGAATCTACCACCCTGGTATCAGGTGTACCGCAGAAAGGACATTTCATAAGCTGGTCAAATACCTGTCGACGAGGGCAGGTTTAATCTCGGTAAACCGGCAGGCGTTTACAAATTTCCTGCACCTTGCTCTTGACTGTAGCGATGATCTCCTCCTTGCCCATATTATCGAGAATATCGCAAATCCAGTTCGCCAGATCACGTGAGTCGGATTCATTGAAACCACGAGTTGTAATCGCGGGCGAGCCAATACGTAATCCGGAGGTGACGAATGGCGATTGCGGGTCATTCGGCACAGAATTTTTGTTGACCGTAATATTCGCGCTACTCAATGCTGCATCTGCATCTTTACCGGTCAGGCCCTTGCTTATCAATGATAACAGGAACAAATGATTGTCAGTTCCACCGGAAACAATATCAAAACCCCGCTCGATAAAAACCTGCGCCATCGCGTCAGCATTCACCAGAACCTGTTTTTGATACTCGGCAAACTCATCGCTCATGGCTTCCTTGAAGGCAACCGCCTTGCCGGCAATCGCATGCATCAAGGGTCCGCCCTGGGTACCCGGAAATACCATCGAACTCAGCTTCTTTTCAATCTCAGGGTTTGACCGTGCCAGTATTAATCCACCCCTGGGACCGCGTAGTGTCTTGTGAGTTGTGCTGGTAGTGACGTCGGCAATTCCAACCGGGCTGGGATAACAGCCCACTGCCACCAGGCCTGCTACATGCGCCATATCGACGAACAGGTAGGCACCGACTGAATCTGCAATATCGCGAAAACGCTGCCAATCTACAATCCGTGAATAGGCTGAAAAACCGGCCACGATCATCTTCGGCGAATGTTCCTTGGCCAGCGATTCAACCTCGTCATAATCTATTTCGCCGGTTTCGCTGTCGAGACCGTATTGCACCGCATTGAATAACTTTCCGGAAAAATTAACCTTCGATCCATGGGTCAGGTGCCCACCGTCTGCCAGACTCATACCTAATATGGTATCTCCGGCGTCGAGCAAGGCAAAATATACCGCAGCGTTAGCCTGCGAACCGGAATGAGGTTGAACATTGGCGTAATCGGCATCGAACAGCTTTTTCACTCTATCTATTGCCAGTGCCTCGGCAACGTCTACGTGCTCACATCCACCATAGTAACGCTTTGCAGGGTAGCCTTCGGCATACTTGTTGGTGAGTACAGAACCCTGTGCCTGCATGACCCTGGGACTGGTATAATTTTCGGAGGCTATCAACTCGATATGATCTTCCTGACGCGTCGCTTCTGCCTGCATAGCGTCCCACAGATCGGGATCGAAGTCTGCGATATTCATTGAATTGGAAAACATCGGGTTATCCTCTGATAAAAAAGAAGGCGATTGTACAAAACCACCCGCCAAGAAGCACTAAAAAACATATTACTAACATTGATATTAAAGGCTCAACCGATTGATATTGCATTTTTCTCAAGCATATTTTCTGGATCAAGCATAAATCAGTTTAAGGTACACGATTTAACAGGCCCGAGCGCCTGGTTTCAGTGCTCGAATATTCAGTGCTCGAAATGACAATTCGGGTGTATAATCGATTTAACTCTCAAACCAGGTAGTAATTATGGAAAATGTAGGTATATACAAGCCGCCGCAGAAGAACAAAGATGTGATCGGCGATGTATCGGATTCTTTTCAGGTTGATTTGTCGACAGGCGATCTGGAAGTTACTCAGCCCGCCCAGGACAAGTTGCGCGAGATTATTGAACAAAGTGATGAGGATGTTTCAGCGATCCGCATTTATGTCGGCGGTGGTGGTTGCGGCGGCATGTCTTATGGCATGACGTTCACCGATCAACAAACCGATTTTGATACGATTCAGGTCTTTGATGGCTTCAAACTTTACGTCGATGTTGTGGCGCTCAACTATTTGCGTGGCGCGCAAATCGATTATATTCAGGAAATCGGCCGCGAAAGATTCGTGTTTAATAATGTTTTTGCCGAAACAGGCGGTACCGGTGCCTGTGGTGGATGCGGCGCGGCTGGTGGTAGTGGCGGTTGCGGCTAGACTGGTACAGCCGGGAAATATCAGCACAACAACGCAAGAACGTTTATCGACAAGGCCCGGTGCCAGCAACCCGCCGGGTTTTGTTCTTTTAATCGCGCCTTCGGGCAGTTATCGTATAGCGCCTTACCTAAATGCCGTGCGCGCCCTCGGCATGCAATTAATAGTAGCCTCGAACAGCGAGCATTCACTGATCCCTGCTGTCGCTCAGGGTATTAGCGTTGATTTTTCAGATATTTCAGAAGCGCTATTATCCGTTTTAGCCGCAATCAAACCATTAAATATTGTTTGCGTACTAGCCACCGATGACTCCTGTGTGGAACTAGGCAGTCAAATTTCCAGGCATCTGAATTTACCCCACAACCCGATCACAGCAACCCGCTTAACCCATCGAAAAGACCTGGCGCGAAAGGCTTTAAGAAAAGCCGGGTGTAATACCCCGGCATTTCAAATCGTTCCAATAAAAAACCCGGCAAAAATCGAATTAGATTTTAGTTACCCAATGGTTCTTAAGCCCTTGAGTCTATCGGGTGGTAGAGGTGTTATTCGAGTCGATGATCGTACTGAACTCTTACGGGCGATTGATAGAATTGATGCGATCCTCAATCTTGCCGGGCAAACGGGTTATGCACGCCAACATATTTTGTTGGAGGCATATCTCGATGGACCGGAATTTGCTGTAGAGGGGTTTTTGATCGACGCAAAATTCCATTTGCTAACCATTTTTGACAAACCCGAGCCAATGGTGGGACCCTATTTTGAAGAAACCTTTTACCTGACACCGAGCCAACTGGATAATAGGCACAAACAGGCCCTTGTAAATGAAGTTGCGAACTGTTGCAGGGCTTACGGCCTGGAACACGGACCGGTACACGCTGAGGCCCGAATTACCGGCTCCGGCACTGTCCTGCTGGAACTCGCGGCAAGGACCATAGGCGGTCAGTGCGGTCAGTTAATCGAGTTTTCACTGCAACAGAAACTCGAAGAACTGGTGATACTGGGTATGTGTGGAAACTTGCCGAAAATATCGACCGAAATCGATGCGGCAGGTGTGATGATGATTCCCATCGCCAACTCGGGCCTGTTAAAACGGATAGAGGGATTAACCGATGCAATGCAGGTAAATTTTATTAAAGACATCGAAATCCATATTCGTGAGGGCTACGAGCTTGTACCGCTACCCGAAGGTTCAAGTTATCTTGGATTTATTTTCGCGCAGGCACCCAGCTATCAGGAGACTTATTCCGCATTGAAAACAGCCTATGAAAAATTGCGCTTTGTCACTCAATCAAGCTGGAAACTGGATCAACTCGCAGGATAGTCTATTTTTTCGCCCCCGGTGGCCTGAATCCAGCGGGCTGCTGACCGAGGTCGCCTTCTCTAAAAAGGAAGCCGAGCATGTGCTGCTCAATCAAAGCCAGGCTGGCAGGATCGACTGTCGATAATCCATTTTCATTGATGATCATAGTCTGGCGTTCGATCCATTGCTTCCAGCCTTCCTCCGATACATTTTCGAAAATTCGCTGACCCAGCTCGCCCGGATAAGGCACACGATTCAGGCCAGGAGATTCGGCACCCAGTACCGCGCAATTTACCATTCGAGTCATTTAGATACCAAAATCAAGCAGCTGGACTTCAGCCATGCGAAATAATATCAGATAATCGCCAAATCCGAAGGCATAATTTGAATTCGGGAATATAATCTTAAAAATCACCTATTGAATTCGAATTGTGTGACCAGTTCGGAGGTACTCAAACGAGGTTTTAACACAATCGGTGAAAATTTTACTATTATTGGCATTAGTGCCAAAATACTTCTGATAATTAATAGGATTCGAATTGCCGTTTCATAACAATCTGTCCAATACAGAGCCATCTAAAATTTTTCAAATATCGAGTAACGGCGTTACCCATGTTGGTCGTGTCCGAACCAAAAATGAGGACTCAATCCTGCTATTGCCGGAAGAGAATTTATGGACCGTCGCCGATGGCATGGGCGGGCATCATGCCGGTGACTTTGCTAGTCAAACTATTACGCAAAACCTGGGTTTGTTTAAACAACAACAAAGCGTCGATGATTCGATATTATTGCTGGAAGAAAATGTAATCAATTCGAATACGATTATCAGGAGAAAATCTGAAGGTCTGGGTAGAAATGCGACCATAGGAAGCACAGTTGTTTGCCTTTATATCTGGAAAAACTTCGCCTTTACCTTCTGGGCCGGCGACAGCCGCTTGTATCGTTATAGGAATAATAATCTCGAACGGCTCACTGAAGATCACAGTTATGTAGAGGAGCTGGTGAAAATGGGCAAAATAGAGCCCAGGGATGCCGAATCCCACCCTGCTGCCAATGTTGTTTTAAGAGCAGTCGGTATTGATGACCTGCTACGCATGGATTTTGATTACTTTGAACTACTTGATGAAGACATTTTTATCATCTGTTCGGATGGACTGTATAAAGATATGGAAGAAAGGGCAATGTTACCGGTGATTCAGGCGAATACTGAAAACATGGACTCATTAACCCAGAATTTATTGACCTCATCTTTGAATGCCGGTGGTACGGACAACACTTCGATTATTGCTATTAAAGTGAGCCAATAAAGGATTGCAATGCCTGAAGTCTGCAAAACACTGATTGACGATTATATTACCGGTATCCTGGAGATCGCGGATTTCGAGGAAGCCCTTGCCAGTACATTCGGCGACGTTCCATCTAGCCATATCAAAGCCCAAAACCACCTTCAGAAACTTTATGAAAGCGACAAGATAGATTCGAACGGGTTCAGCGAAATTTCCCACCTGATCTCCAAGGTAAATATAGAAGCAACCATCAAAAGCAACCCTGACGCCGCTGTCGGTAAAAATGACGATCATGTCAATCTAGATGAAGACCAAACGCTTCATCTGACCGATATTACCGATTTAACTGATTTGACCGAGGATGGGTCGAGCGATAAAACCGTACTGGTTCGGGCCGAAGCCACGCAACAACAAAACACAGATACCTCAACGCAAAAACAACGGGCAGACGACACTTCAGTTATCAGGACGAAAGTAATCGAAAAACCGCACAAATCCAAAAAATACGATAACCTGGGCCCCGGTGTTACTTTAAAGGAACGATTTGTACTACTCGAAAAGCTGGGCCAGGGCGGCATGGGCATTGTTTTTAAGGCCAAAGATTTACTCAAGGTAGAAGCGCAGGACAAAAATCCTTATGTCGCGATCAAGGTTTTAACCGATGCCTTCAAGAAATACTCGGGTTCATTCATTGCGCTCCAGCGTGAGGCCAGTAAAGCGCAACGACTCGCACATCCTAATATTGCCACGGTCTACGATTTTGATCGCGACTCCGATACTGTATTTATGACCATGGAGTACCTGCAAGGCAAGCCGCTCAATCAATTGATAAAGGAAGTCCTGAAGAAGCCGCTGAAAAAGGACCATGCGTTACATATCATCGATGAATTGTGCAGTGGCCTTGCCTACGCACATGAAAAGTTGCTAATTCATTCAGATTTTAAACCGGGCAACTGCTTTTTATTAAATGACGGGCACGTCAAGTTACTCGATTTTGGAATTGCGCGCGCAAGTACGCAAACCGATGAAGATAGAGAAAATACAATGTTTGATCCAGCCAAGCTGAGTGCCGTCACACCAGCTTACGCAACTCCGGAAATGTTCGCCGGAATGAATCCTGATCCACGAGATGATATCTACGGTCTCGCTTGCGTTTCATATCAATTGCTGGCTGGCGGGAAACATCCTTATAACAAGGTTGCATCACCCAAAATTAAGGAACTAGGCATCAAGCCAAAATCTATCAAAGGCTTGAATCGACGCCAGCAAAGAACACTAATGAAGGCACTTGCGGTCGTGCGTGAGGACCGTATAGGGACCGTTGAAAAATTTGCCGACGGCATGCGGTCTCAAAAGAGTCATGCCAAAACCATCCTTCTGGTCACTCTGTTTCTAACCATAATCGGAGCAGGACTTGGGTACCAACCGTATCTGGACTTTCGTTCGGAACAGGCGCTATACGACAAGATACGATCCATTAAACAGGGTGATAAGGCACTGATGATTGAAACTATCTGGACTTTGGATCAACAGAATTCAGAGCATCAGAAAATATTATCAGTCGGCCTGCGACGCGAAATTATTACATTTTACCGTGATAGAATTCGATCTGTATTTCGCCCCAAAGAAGGGCTCTATGATTACCCGCAAGCGATAAGTTTGTTGGCACAAGCAGAGAACCACTACCCGGATTCAGTCGCATTATCAACCATCGAGGATCAGGTCAAAGAGCAAAAAGATCGATTGATGAGCAGCCTGATTTCGTTATACAAGCGCTACTATAAAAATATGAAACTGATAAAAACCACCAACGGAGAGGATCTGACTACAGTATTGCCGTTAATTCGACGCGTTGATCCCAAGCATTACCTGTTAACAGATAAAAAACTCGCAAGCTTGTATCTCTCCGAAGCGGAAAAATTAGTCTCGAAACGCGACTATAAGGCAGCTTCAAATTATGTCCTTACCGGATTAAATTTGTTTCCAGAAAACACTCGATTGCTCGGTCTAAGTAAACAAATCAATGCAACGACGGATAATTGATGCGTAATCCGGCCTCCCCATTTCGTTACCTGGCAAAAACCTATGCCAGTGAATTAATCAGTCGTGAGCACTACGTATTAGTACGGGGACAATTATTAAAAAAACTGCAATCGAAAGGCATTATCGGAGATGATGATTTACACAATTTCATCAGACTAACCAAGGAAGACGACAAACCCAAAACCCAAAAATCCTATACCCCATCTGACTGGGTAATTATTGCACTAGGAATTGCGGCTTCCATCGTGTTGGGGTTTGTGTTGTATGGTTAGGGAATTCTGGGAATAGTACACCCATAATTCCCGTCATTCCTGCAAAAGCAGCGTTCCGGCGCCCCGGAATCTTCATATTTCCTATACCGTTTTCGAGGATTTACTCCGGGCTATCCCTGCCCTGCGCCCTTCGGGCCAGCCTGCGGCTGTTCAAAATTGCTCCAGGCAATTTTGTGAACCTCTTATCGGTTCAAATTCTCTCGCCCAGGCGGTTCCCGATTATAATCTGCGAATAATCCCCGTCATTCCTGCGCAAGCAGGAATCTATTAATTTTCCGATATGATTGACGAGGATTTACTCCGGGCTGTCCTGCCCTACGCCCTGCGGGCCAGCCTGCGGCTGTTCAAAATTGCTCCAGGCAATTTTGTGAACCTCTTATCGGTTCAAATTCTCTCGCCCAGGCGGTTCCCTTTAAGAGCTATATAATTGAACCTATTGAGTATTTTAATAAATTGGTCGGGGCGAGAGGATTTGAACCTCCGACCACCTGCACCCCATGCAGGTACGCTACCAGGCTGCGCTACGCCCCGATTATGAAAGTGACGAGTATATACTAGCGTTTAAGCAAGGTGAGTAAATCTTCCAGTTCCACCAGCGTTTGTCTGATAATTTGCTGGCTCTGGGTGGCGTCACCTTTGGCGCCTTCGCCTTCCAGTCGTTGGCGGGCACCACCGATGGTAAAGCCTTCATCGTATAGCAGGCTTCGAATTTGACGGATAAGTAATACGTCATGGCGTTGATAGTAGCGTCTGTTTCCACGTCGTTTGACGGGTTTTAATTGGGGAAATTCCTGCTCCCAATACCGCAGAACATGGGGTTTGACATCACAAAGCTCGGCAACTTCACCAATGGTGAAGTAACGTTTACCTGGTATTACCGGTAATTCGCTATTGTTGCCCGCTTCCAGCATATGCCTCTACTCTTATCTTCAATTTTTGACCTGGGCGGAAAGTCACTACTTTTCGCGCAGATATCGGTATTTCCTCTCCGGTTTTTGGATTACGGCCCGGTCTTTCAGCTTTTGATCGGGTAAGAAAATTTCCAAACCCTGACAGTTTTACCTGATGGCCAGTTTCTAGCGCAACCTTTACTTCTTCGAAAAACAATTCAACGATTTCCTTTGCTTCTCTTTTATTGAGGCCAAGTTCGTCAAATAGCATTTCGGCCATATCAGCCTTGGTCAATGACATTAGTTCCCCCTCAAGATGGCGTTATATTGTTTTTTTAGTTGATCGAGGACTTTAACTACTAATTCGTCAACATCCCCATCAACTAGAGTGCGGGAAAAGTCCTGTAAAATCAAGCCCAAAGCGACACTTTTTCGATTATTTCTCAACTCGTTACCAGTATAGACGTCAAATACAAATACTTCCTGTAATATCTCACTTTTTATCGAATATGTGCAATCTATCAAACTTTGAGCACTAATATCGCTGTCGACTGTTAACGCAATATCGCGCCTTATCGATGGAAATTTAGACATTTCTACGAAATTTGGCAATTTTGCCTTCAAAATCGGCGCAAGTTCTATTTCAAATAAAAAAACTGCCTGATCCAGGTCCAGATTCGACATTAGCGCTGGATGCAAAGCACCGATAAAGCCGATTTTATGTTTTTTATAGATAACATCAGCACCCTGCCCCGGGTGCAATATTGGATTACTGGTTTTGATAAATTCAAAGTTTGACCGATCCGACAATCGTAATATGGATTCCAGATTACCTTTTAGATCGTAAAAATCAACCGCCTCCGACCTGGAAAACCACCCTTCGCTATCCCTGCTACCTGTAATGACTGCCGCTATATGCGACCTCTGCTGCAGTCCGCCCGATTCTGGAATAAAACAAAGACCTGTTTCAAAAAGCCGAATTCGTTGCTGCTGACGATTGATATTGTGCTGTAAAGCCTGTATCAGTCCTGGTAACAGGCGGGTGCGCATGACTGACATGTCGGCGGAAATCGGATTCGATAATGTGAGCGTCTCTTGATGCGGATCCAGAATCGCCTGCATTTCAGGCGAAACAAAAGAATAAGTCACTGCTTCGTAAAAACCCTGGGTCACCAGAACATCTTTTATTTCACTGATCCCGCGCTCTGTTTCTGAAAAGCTTTCCATGTTCGAATGCGCGGCTTCTTTAGTACCTGGAATATTGTTATAGCCAACCAGTCGACCAATTTCTTCGATCAGGTCGGCTTCAATATTAATATCGAATCGATAACTGGGTGGCACAATGAGCCAGCCTTGCTTCTGATCTTCCACCTGCATATTCAGACTTTCGAGTAACCTGACTATCTGGTCTTCAGAAATTTCGATACCCAACAGCCGTTTAACTCGTGCATATCGTAAGCTCACCGGGGATCTGACCGGTACATACTCGGAATTTTCTGCATTAATTACGGGGCCAGCCTCACCACCAACGACATCAAGCAGTAACTCTGTCGCTCGTTGCATTGCCCTGATTTGTAATCCGGGGTCAACACCGCGTTCAAATCGATGCGAGGAGTCGGTATGCATACCATAGCTTCTGGCTTTTCCCGCCATCCCGAGCGGGGTGAAGAATGCAGCTTCCAGAAAAACATTTCGGGTATCGTTTTGAACCGACGAATCTAACCCCCCCATAATTCCTGCCACGGCAACAGCTTTCTGATGATCGGCAATCACCAGTAAATCTCTGCCGCATTCAATCTCGGACTGATCCAGTAGGTTGATTTTTTCACCTTTGTTAGCCCAACGCACCCGAATACCGCCTTCGAGCTTATCGAAGTCGAATCCATGCATCGGCTGGCCTAATTCCATCATTACAAAGTTGGTAACATCAACAACCGGGCTGATCGGACGTAATCCGCTCCTACGTAACTTTTCCCGTATCCACAAAGGAGTCTGGGCGCTCGCATCAATATTATTAATGATACGACCAACATAGTGCGGGCAGGCTTCCGGTGCGAGCAATTCAACCGCAAATTGATCCTTGATGTCAGCTTTAACAATCTTGCTAGAAGCATCTTCTAAGGCCACACTATTGATTGCTGATACTTCACGCGCGACCCCAGCGAGGCTAAGACAATCGCCGCGATTGGGCGTTAATTCAATTTCGATGAGATTGTCATCCAGTTCCAGATACTCGTAAATGCTGGTACCAACGGGGGCGTCCACCGGTAACTCGATGATGCCATCAGAAATCTCCGCAATCTCCAATTCGGATGCGGAGCACAGCATTCCATTCGATTCGACGCCACGAATTTTGGCCTTTTTGATCTTGAGTCCAGGCAGCACGGCACCGACCTGTGCAAACGCTACTTTTAATTTCGGCCGGACGTTACCGGCACCACAAATCACCTGGACCGCATGTTCACCATTGCTGACCTGGCACAGGCTTAGTTTATCGGCTTCGGGATGAGCCTCGACCGCCAGTACCTCACCGACGATTACATTTTCGAGTCTGGCGCTTGCGGGTTCAACCGTCTTAACTTCCAGACCAGCCATGGTTAGCTGCTCGACCAATAGTCTGGAATCGATCGCCGGATTTACCCATTCACGCAGCCAGTTTTCACTTATTCTCATATCGGCTTCCTAGGAAAACTGTTGTAAAAAGCGCAGGTCATTTTCAAAAAACAGGCGCAGGTCGTTGACCCCGTAGCGCAACATGGCGAGCCGCTCTATGCCGAGACCAAAGGCATAACCGGTAAAGACATCGTTATCGATGCCGGTATGCCTGAATACCTCGGGGTGTACCATGCCGCAGCCCAGTACCTCGATCCAACCGCTTTGGCCGCATACCCGACAACCCTCACCACCGCACATCACACAACCGATATCGGCTTCCATCGAAGGTTCGGTAAATGGGAAATAAGATGGCCTGAAGCGTGTTTTCAGGTCATCCTGCTCGAAGAACAGTTTCAGAAATTCTTCCAGGGTGCCTTTTAAATCGGAAAAGGAAACGTTTTCATCGATCAATAATCCCTCGACCTGATGAAACATCGGCGTATGGGTGATATCGGAATCGCAGCGATAGACTCGACCGGGTGCGATAACTCGCACCGGTGGCGCCTGTTGCTCCAGTACGCGAATCTGTACCGGTGAGGTGTGGGTTCTCAACAACCGGCGATCGTCGAAGTAAAACGTATCGTGCAGGGCCCTCGCGGGATGATGCTCGGGAATATTCAGCGCTTCGAAATTATGAAACTCATCCTCAACCTCGGGGCCTTCCGCCGTGTCAAAACCGAGCTTGCCGAACATTTTCTGAATTCGATTCATGGTCAGGGTTACCGGATGAAGACCACCTGCATTTGTCGCTCGTCCCGGTAAACTAACGTCGACAGTATCAGAGGAAAGCTTATTCGTAATGAGCTGAACATTAATCTCCGATTTACGCTCATCCAGCAGGGTCTGAATGCGAAGTTTGATTTGATTGATTGCCTGGCCCGCCGCCGGTCTCAGATCCGGGGAGATCTGCCCGAGGTTTTTCAGTTTGGAGGTTATCTCGCCCTTCTTACCCAGGTAAGCCACACGAACCGAATCAAGCGCAGCCAGGTCCTGAGACTGGCTGATTGCCTGTATTGCGTTGTCGAGCAAATTTTCTAGTTCTTGTGACACTTTTATTCTTAAGATTATCGACAAGGACGACCAACGACCTTGTCGGGGCAACAAATCTGACTATTATTCCAGCAGCCTGTTGGCTCGCCTGAATAATGTCAGGCTGTTACTTCAAGCCCTGCTCTGGCCTTTTCGACTAGCGCTGTGAATGCGGGTCTGTCAAATATAGCAATATCAGACAATACCTTGCGGTCGATTTCTATCGAGGCTTTTTTCAATCCATTCATAAATACGCTGTAAGACATCCCATTTTCCCTGGCCCCGGCATTAATTCGCGCTATCCATAAGGCGCGGAACTGACGCTTGCGTTGACGGCGGTCACGATAGGCATATTGGCCGGCCTTGGTAACCGCCTGCTTGGCGACGCGGAATACCTTGCTACGGGCACCGCGATATCCTTTCGCTTTATCGAGAATTTTCTTATGGCGTGCGTGGGCGACAACGCCCCTTTTTACTCTTGGCATGACTCTACTCCCTACGAATACGGCAACATACGACGCACCATACGTACATCGTTTTCATGTATTTCGAGCATCTCACCGAGCTGACGCTTGCGCTTGCTGCTTTTCTTGGTAAGGATATGGCGCAAATGTGATTGCGCACGCTTGTAGCCACCTGCCGCGTTTCGTTTGAAACGTTTCGCAGCGCCACTGTTAGACTTCATTTTTGGCATTTTAAACTCCAGTTTTCAATTAATTTAAGGACCCTGGACGCCGGAGACGCGCCTCAGGGTTCGTATCTAGATCGCTCTAGATTATCCCTGGATCATTCCTCAGTGAAATCCCAGGGGAATCAATAACGGCAATTACATCTCCGCTACCTGATTATCTCACGGCCCAGTGCCATGGATTTGACCGAACATCCTGTTCGGTGGTCAAGATTAATAAATACCGTCCTATTTTGACTGGCGTTTTTTGGGTACCAGCAACATGGTCATCTGGCGCCCTAAAAACGCCAGTCAAAAT